>Ga0073934_10000088_pt1 | contig 264934 bp, 214 predicted proteins | sample LarsenN4metaG_FD_76834 | JGI IMG/M metagenome (GOLD analysis project Ga0073934, IMG submission 76834) | Hot spring sediment bacterial and archeal communities from British Columbia, Canada, to study Microbial Dark Matter (Phase II) - Larsen... ...
ATCTTTGCGTTTGGACCGAATGATATCTGGATGGCAGCAGGCACGGCCCAGCATTGGGATGGTGTGCGCTGGACTGAGCATGCCGGTATCTTAGGAGTTGGCGACGCTAACAAGATATGGGGCACGAGCTCTAACAATCTATACTTTGTTGGCAACAACGGCTTCATTGCCCACTACGATGGCACGAGTTGGCGGCGCATCGAGAGCGGGACGAAGGTAAGCATTAACGACGTATGGGGAAGGAAAGATGTGTCAGAAACAGAAGTTGTGCTTGCTGGAGCATCCGATCTGCAACTGCAGGGAGAAATGAAACTCCTGAAAATTTCTCCTACGCAACCGGTACAAAACCTCGATTGGTCTCCGCAACGGCGCATAAATACTTTGTGGTTTTGGACTACCCGCAAGATCTATGTCGGAGGGTCGGGATTATATGAAGGGATACCGGGACAGTGGCAACGAGTGAATATAACTAATTCTTTTATCCGTAGGATACGGGGAACATTTGTGAATAATGTATGGGCGGCGGGTGATTTCGGTTTCCTCGGTCACTTCAACGGAGCCACATGGCAGAAATATTCTCAAGCATATTTACCCAACGGCTCATATTACGGTTTAACGGTAACACACAATATGACCGTTGCAGTCGGGCAGGTGGGAGATAAAGCGGTGATACTGCGCGGTCGGAAAAACAATTTCCTCTCGTTCCCAACGTCTCGTTGGGAACGTTAAGAAGCGATGCTCAGCATCGCATCTGCAACTGTAAAACGGAGTTGTAACAAGAATGCGTTCCCAAATAGGAATTTGGGAACGAGATACATAAACTTTTATAAGGATGCTTTATGAAAACACTCACTCATTTTTTCTTACTACTGTTGCTTTCAATGTTCTCCCTTTTCAATCTCGGCTGCCCGGATGAGAAGAAGCCGCCGATTATTATTCCTCCCACGCCAACCAATTGCGAATACCCACCGGGCAACCGCAATTTTACTTGGCGGTTGGATACAGTGGCGTGGTGGCCCTCGTGGCTTGGCGGCGTTCACGCTTTCTCAGATTCTGATGCTTGGGTAATGGGAAGTTTGGTAAGCCCAACCGGAGAAAGTTATGTTGGTTGGCATTGGGATGGGAAGAAATGGAATGAGAAAGTTGACTTTCTCACTATTCTGATGAAACCAAACGATGTAGCTGGAGACGATAATTATATGGTCTCAGTTGGGTACCTTATGTTTACAGGAATACGCCCCGCAATTGCTGAATTTAACAATAGGACAAAACAATGGCAGAGATATGATTTTGCACAAACTCCAGGTGAACTCCGTTCTGTCTGGACCGATGGGAAAGGATATTTTATTGCTGTGGGAGATAATGGAATGGTCTATACCAAAGATGGTTACACGGCAGAGTGGGTGTATAGTAAAGCGCCGACGGAATTTAATTTTACTAAAGTTACCGGTATTAACAAAAATGAAATGTATTTCTATGCTCATAAATTTTTAATATCAGGCGAAAGTTTTTCGCAGATATGGAAATATTTCAATTGCAACTGGACAAAGTTACTGGATACTCAAGATTCAGTAGATATGGCAATTCAGATTTCTGAAGCAGGAAGTCAGGTAAATAACATTGCTGTTTCCCGATGTTCCATTACAGATTCACTGTTGATCTACATCGTCGGTAAAGCTCTATATGAATTCTCCACAGAAGGTCATTCACTTGTATTCAAAAAGAAAGAACTTGCTGCATTGAGTCGGGGTATTGGGTATATCAGTCTTTTCTCCCCAAAAGATTATTGGATTTCTGCGTTGGAATATCAATTGTATCACTGGAATGGCTCAAATCTTCAGAAGATAGAACCGATTCCAACTTTGCCTTACGGACAGTTGTGGGGAGATATTCGTTCAATACGCAAAGGAAGTTCAGGCAAAATCTGGATGGTGGTTGAAATGAGCTCTCAGGTGTATGCAGTAATACAAGGAACACCGTAAAAATAAAAAACCGTTGTGCAGTTGGCGCTGCACAACGGCGTTATCGGCAAACGAAGGGCGGCGTGGTCTTCAATAACACGGATGTTATTCCGTGAGGAATAACTCCGCCCTTTTTGTTTGCCTAAGGCCACAACTCAAATTCTCAAAGGGAGGCGACTATGGATACCAGTTAAAACATACCAAAATTTATTCTAACAAACACATTAACAATTTCCAAAACAAGGAGAACATTATGAGCATATTAAAAAGCAATTTCTATTACGTTCTGTTTCTTACGGTATTATTTGCCGTTTCAAGCAGAGGTGGAAACCATACGGTTTCTACAACCATTGAAGTAACGCAAACCGCTATTAACAGATATTTGAACACGCAATATAATGCAGCGGGTTTTCCGAAAACAATTTCAGTGAGCGGCGGCTACACCATTTCACTTGCGTTGCCGAATATTCTTCTTTCAACCGATAACGCTAAACTGCAAATGGTGTTCGACGTATGGCAGGGTTCAACGTTATTATATCATTTTACCATTCAACCATCTGTTAATATTCCGTCGAATCAAATTTCTGCATCGTCCATACAGGCATTTCTTACAAATCTTCAATCATCGCTTGATGGTGTTTCCGGACTTCCTTCATGGGTGAAAACGAATATTATGTCAAATTTTAATACACGTGGTTGGACAATGTATCCTTCAAAGTTACTGGATACGTTAAGTTCGCAATGGTTTAAAAAACGCGGTCTTTCAATTACGGTAAATGATTTAGCATTAGGTTGGCAAGTAACAACAGGTGCTTTAAAACTTGTCGTCTCAATTCCGATGACAGCAACAGCACCGACATTTAGTGCTATGGCTTATCTAAATGCCGTAGTTCTAAAAAGCAATAATATTGATGTAACAGTAGATGAAGTGCGTCTTTATACAATTGCACAAGATTTAATTGCCTCTTGGACAAATGATGTGCCAATAATAAAAAGTGGTTTATATTATTGGTCTATTGGATATAGTATTGCTCCTCAATACGTGATTGTATGGGTTCTTTTCAAAACTCAAGATACCTTTTATGTTAGAGAATTCAGGTGCCCGGCAGGTCAAGAAACATGGGGAAGCGTTACTAACTCGATAAATTAAAAAAGGAGAAAAATATGTTTACGAATTGTTTTCATTCAATGCGAAAGAAAATCGTATTTGTTATGTTTTTTCTTTCTGCCATAACGCGCGCTCAGCAAGATGTTGCTGTAAAACTTACTGAAACAGATTTAAACGCGGCATTAGCAACGGTAATTGATGCTCGTGGGTTTAATTTTGGAGATTATACAGGAAGCATTATTGCTGATGCATGGTTCGTCAATCTGGATGCAGGAACGGTGGATATAAAACCGAACAAACGCCTGACAATAAATGCAACATTTGCCGCAACGGCAGAAGACGTGTTCGGCTTTATTAATAATGTTACTGCACATCCCTCGTTCAAAGTACATGGGAAAATACGATTAGACACAGTGGGAAGCGGATATAAGTTAATGTTTGATCCGGATAGCATATCGAATTTTTCTGCAACGGGAGTTAATTTTATTGATAATCTTATACAAAACAAGACGAATTCCTTCATTAATAAAATGCCAGAAATTGAACTGAACTCTGGCACGAAACTTCTTCCTGAGGCAATAACATCGTATTTTACATCAGCAATGCCAACACTAACAACTACTGAAAATGAAATTATTTTCTATTACACGGTTGCAGGTGCGCGGCAGGTTATTGCATACAATGAAGTAAATACAAAAAATAATGTCGGCATGATTGAAGAAGTTGTTGGAGGTTCAGTTGTATCGTCCGATAAATCACCTCGAACATTCTGGTGGAATTCGGGAACAACACACAATCTTCAAACGCCCCAACCGTTATTAACCGAAACCAATGGAATGAATAAGTATCGAAATTGGTTTCAGGATGGAAAAACTGATCCGATTATAGACGTTGCACCACGCCGAATTAGCGTAACAGTAGATAATGATGCCACATACAAAGCCAAATTCGATCAAGCCCAGCGCGTGCAGCTTTCTAATCTGTTAGAAGGAAGTTACAGCGGGGGTACGGTTTCGTATCAGAATTCGGTTGGTCAATCATCAAGTGGAACAACCTTTGACGATTACGATTATAAAGGTGGCATCGGTGTCGGTAACACCACCGTACCCAACGGCACGCTTGGCACAAATTGGGTCTTCTCCAACTGGAGCGATGGCAATACAAGCCAGTCAAGAAGTATTGTTGTAAATGCAGATAAAAATTTGGTGGCAAACTACAAAGGCATCCACATCTCTAACCAACCTGATGCTTACGATAATCCCAGCCAGCGCAAAGTGGCGCGCAGTGCAGCCACTTCATACTATACCAACGGTATTTTGCATCTTGTGTACGAAAGCAGCGGCAAAATTTGGTACGAAACCAGCCGCGATAATGGCGCCACATGGAATCTGGAAAATAATGGGCAGCCGCTTAATACGTTTACGGCAAAAAATCCGTGTATTGCCACACTGCTTGGGGCGTACGTGGCTATTGTGTTTGAAGAAGAAGCGCCTGCCGATGGTCTGCCTCGTATTAGATTGATAACGTACGATGCGTATAACCACTATAAAAAGTATGACGGCTACGTGCAAGATAAGTTCAACAATGATATTCTAGTTCAACAGTATGCAACGCAAAACATCGAACCTGTTATTGCTGTAAACACGAGCAGCGGAAAATTCATTATTGTATGGAAGCAAGAAGATGTTGAGGGATTACCGTATGGAGGGTTATTTTCTGCCCATGGCTCATTTTGGAATAAAGATTGGCAGTATTCCACAATTACATGGAACGGCGAGTATGATCCTTCTTTTCCAATTCCGGGCACCAACAGTTCATCATATCATCCGACTGTCAATGCATTCGCTACTCCCGCCGCAGATTCGTTTGCTTTGGCATGGGAACAACGCAACGGCGTCAGCAGTTCGCACATTTATTACAGAAGAATGAAGTGGAATACCAACCAGATCACCTTTGAGCCAGGACAGAACATTTCGTCAGCAAGCGGCTACACGTTTAACGAACATCCGTCGTTCATTACCTATCCTGACCTTACGGCGCGAATTGTGTGGAGAGGCAGACGTAGCACCGTGGGAGAACTTGCCAAAGCAAGCACACTTACCGAACAGAAAGTCGCGTTATTCAAGTCAACTGATTATTACCGCTATTGGTCGTTTGGGCAGAATGTGTCAAGTCCGCATATCAACAAATCATCAGATCGATACGTTATTGCTTGGAGTGAAAATAGCGGCATGTCGAACTACTTTACCGATAGCAGGACGCTCTCTACTATTCACGCTCTGAATACAAGCGGAGAACATCTGCAGGTGTCGAATGGTGAAACAGCCGGAAGTATGTATGTCATCTCTCTTCAAACACAAGGAACTCCGCCGTATCGTTTCTTTACTTCAAATAACATAGCAAGCTTTGGGAAATCTGAACAGTCATCAATAGCAAATGGACGTGAAGGCGTGATTGCAAAAGAGCACGCACAAATCTATTTTACATTAGGGGATGTTTCTGTAGATAACATACCCATACAATTCCGAGCAATTGAAGATACGGTGGTCTTCGCCTCTCTGTCAACCGTCAATAACTATTTAATCACTGAGCCGTTTACTTTAACATCGTCATCGCAATTATACTACGGCATTGAATGCGGCACTGCTGATACAAACGGCATTGCAGAAGCTCTGCCTGCTGATGCAAAGGTGCGATTTAAGGTAGAATTGATTGATGCCGCCACCCAAAGCGTTATCGGCGCTTTTGATGATGTGAAGTTTTCAGCGTCATCACTTATGCCATATAAAAATATTGCTTACAGCGTTGATACAAAAGGAATAGCACATACTATGGCGCAACTGCGTCTAACAGTAGAAGCGCCACCAGATGTTGAGTATTCAATAAAAGAAAAAGTTGCCGATGGTTCAGTCTTAGGACTTGGAAAAACCGTAAACCACCGAAAGCAAATTTCATACATGGGTTCTCTTGCCGTTACCGAATACGCACTCTCTCAAAACTACCCCAACCCGTTCAATCCAATCACTACCATTTCGTACGCTCTTCCACAGGATGGCATAGTAACATTGAAGATATACGATGCTCTTGGTCGCGAAGTGAAAACGTTGGTGAACGAATTCAAAACAACCGGCCGCTACACCGTAAAATTTGATGCTTCAAAACTGTCTAGCGGTGTGTACATCTATAAACTTGTTTCAGGCGAATATTCTGCGGTGAAAAAGATGGCATTGGTTAAATAGCGCTATCAATGGCGTGCACCATAACGGTGCATGCTATTGTCATTCTTGAGTTTTTTCTCTTTCGTTGCATTTCTGCTTTTTCTTTAATACTTTTTCCCAATCAATTTTGTGTTCTCTAAAATTCTACCAGCATCAGTTCTATCCGAAGGAAACTTCGCATGAATTCTTTTTTTAGATTTATCAACTCGTCGGTCGGAAAGAAGATATTAATGAGTCTGACCGGTCTTTTCCTCTGCACATTTCTTATTGAACACCTTGCCGGCAATCTGTTGTTGCTGAAAAACGATGGAGGCCAGGCATTCGACGCCTATGCGCATTTTATGGGTGGGAATCCGTTGATACGAACGTTGGAAGTAGGATTGTTTGCCATTATTCTCATTCACATTGTCAACGGGACGCGCATCTGGCTTTCCAATCGTCGGGCAAGAAATAAGAAATATGAAGTGTATAAACTTGGCGAAAATACTACGCTTCAGGCACGAATGATGTCTCTTTCTGCGGCGCTGGTGTTGTTATTTCTCGTGGTGCATTTAAGCAAGTTTTGGGTGCCGGCGCGGTTTTTCAATGAACAATCGCTTGCATCGCTTGTGTATGCCACGTTCCGGGAGCCATTTTATGTTGTGTTTTACCTTGTCGCACTCATTATTCTCAGTTACCATTTACGTCATGGATTTCAATCTGCATTTCAAACACTCGGTTTGAGAACAAAGAGGTACATCGGTTTGATTGAATTTATAGCGGTGTTATTCTGGCTGGTCATTCCGCTTGGTTTTGCGATCATCCCACTCTACATCTATTTCTACGGTGGAAGCGCAATGGCAATGATGAAGTAAGTGTAACACATTGAAGGTTAATGAGGCCTGAAACTTAATTTAATATTGAGATGACTATGACACTGAATTCAAAAATTCCCGAAGGTCCAATAGAAAAGAAGTGGTCGAATCACAAATTTCAGATGAAACTTGTGAATCCTGCCAACCGGCGGAAGTACAAAATCATCGTTGTCGGTACCGGACTGGCAGGTTCTTCTGTAGCCGCATCACTTGGAGAACTTGGCTACAATGTTCTTTCATTCTCCTATCATGAATCTCCCCGCCGCGCGCACAGTATTGCCGCTCAAGGAGGGATTAACGCTCCCAAAAATTATTCCAACGATGGCGACAGCGTCTATCGTTTGTTTTATGATACGTTGAAAGGGGGCGATTACCGCGCGCGCGAAGCCAATGTGTATCGTTTGGCAGAAGTCAGCGGTAATATCATCGATCAATGTGTGGCACAAGGCGTTCCGTTTGCGCGTGATTATGCAGGATATTTGGACAACCGTTCGTTCGGTGGCGCGCAGGTGGCGCGAACATTTTATGCACGCGGACAAACCGGTCAGCAACTACTTCTTGGTGCTTATTCGGCGCTAATGCGACAGGTTGATGCCGGCACAGTGAAATTTTTCGAGCGGCGCGAAATGCTCGATGTGGTGGTGATTGATGGAAAAGCACGAGGCATCGTTGCACGCAATTTGTTGAACGGAAAATTAGAATCATATGCAGCTGACGTAGTCGTTCTGGCAACAGGCGGATATGCCAATGTGTTTTATCTTTCCACCAACGCGAAGGCAAGCAACGCCTCAGCAATTTGGCGAGCACACAAACGCGGCGCGTTCTTCGGAAATCCCTGCTACACACAAATTCATCCAACATGCATTCCGGTTACCGGCGATCATCAATCCAAGTTGACGTTGATGAGCGAAAGTTTGCGCAACGACGGGCGGGTGTGGGTTCCGAAGAAGAAAGGGGATACGCGCAATCCGAAAGATATTCCCGAAAGCGAACGCGACTACTACCTCGAACGTCTCTATCCATCGTTCGGCAATCTTGTTCCGCGTGATGTTGCTTCGCGCAGAGCCAAAGAGATGTGCGATAACGGTTATGGTGTTGGACCGTCGAAAATGGCGGTCTATCTCGATTTTGCCGATGCCATTAAGCGTATGGGACGCGAAAAAATTTATGAAAAGTACGGCAATTTGCTTGATATGTATAAACAAATCACCGGCGAAGATCCGTATGAAACGCCAATGCGTATTTATCCTGCCGTCCATTATACCATGGGTGGGTTGTGGGTGGATTACAATTTAATGAGCACGATTCCCGGTTTGTTTGTGCTTGGTGAAGCAAACTTTTCTGATCATGGCGCCAATCGTCTCGGTGCAAGCGCGTTAATGCAAGGACTTGCCGACGGTTACTTCATTGCGCCATATACTATCAGCGATTACCTGGCAAGCAACAAATTGTCGCCGGTTTCAACGGACGCGGCTGAATTTAAGGAAAGTGAAACTTCCATTGCCGCTACCATTAACAGATTACTAAGCATTGATGGCAAAAAAACTGTTGACGAATTCCACCGTGAGTTTGGCAAAATTATGTGGGATTATGTTGGTATGGCGCGCAACAGGGAAGGATTAAAGAAAGCGCTCGATCTTATTGCCAAAGTCCGTGCAGAGTTTTGGAAGAATGTGAAAATTACTGGCAATGCACACGACATCAATGCGGAGTTGGAAAAAGCGCAACGCGTTGCCGACTTTATGGAACTCGGCGAACTCATGGCAATTGATGCTCTCCATCGTGAAGAGTCATGCGGCGGACATTTCCGCGAAGAGTATCAAACAGAGGATGGCGAGGCAAAACGAAACGATAAAAAGTTTGCCTACGTTGCCGCGTGGGAACATAAGGGACAAGGTCACAAGCCAGTGTTGCATAAAGAACCATTGAAATTTGAATACGTCAAACCATCTCAACGTAGTTACAAATAACATGTGAAATGTAGCCGCGACCTTCAGGTCGCGTAAACACCACAGGAGTAAGAATGAAAATTTATTTAAAAGTCTGGCGTCAAAAAGACCAACATGATGAAGGACGATTTGTTGACTATGTAGTGGACAACATCTCTCCCGATATGTCGTTTCTGGAAATGCTCGATGTTGTCAATATCAAACTCGTCAAAAACGGCGAAACGCCAATTGCCTTCGACCATGATTGCCGTGAGGGAATTTGCGGCAGTTGCGGCATGATGATTAACGGGCGGGCACACGGACCGGGACGCGGTATTGCAACCTGTCAGTTGCACATGCGCAGTTTTAATGACGGCGATACGATTGTGATTGAACCGTGGCGAGCAAAAGCGTTTCCGGTACTAAAAGACTTGATGGTTGATCGCACCGCCTTCGACCGTATTATGCAAGCGGGTGGTTACACGTCTGCAAAAACGGGCGGTGTGCCAGATGGGAATACCATTCTTATTCCCAAACCTATTGCTGATGAAGCATTCGATGCGGCGGCGTGTATTGGTTGTGGCGCGTGTGTTGCCGCATGCCCGAATTCATCAGCTATGCTGTTTGTTTCTGCGAAAGTATCGCAATTAGCATTGTTGCCGCAAGGGCAGGCAGAGCGACGAACTCGCGTACAACGAATGATTGCACAAATGGATGAAGAAAAGTTCGGCGCCTGCTCCAATACATACGCCTGCGAAGCCGAATGTCCGAAACAGATTTCTGTTACTCATATTGCACGACTGAACAGAGAATTTATCGCGGCACAGGTGTGAGAGCATGATGAGAGTACGAACGTGCGACTTACCCTCAAGGTGAGCCGCACGTTCTTTTTTACAGCACAATCTTTTCTGAAATAAACCGCTTGACGGACCAGCTACTGCCGAGCAACCCAAGCAATATGCCGATGATGATCAGAATGCCGTAAAAGTACAGTTCAACAGTAAAGAATTCGGAAAGTTCTGTGCTGATGAAATGTTGTGTTACGTAGATAATACTCCAGATAAACCCTGCCGACAGCAATCCGCCCAGCAATCCGTGCAACATTCCCTCAATCAAAAACGGCATGCGGATAAACTGCCGTGTGGCGCCGACAAGTTTCATCGTGGTAATCATCTTTCGTTTTGCATAAATCGTCAACCGGATGGTATTGGAAACAAGAAAAATAGTTGCTATCAGTAGTGTTACTCCAATAGCGGCGCTGGCGCCGATAAATATTTTTACTCTCCGATCCAAAATTTCCAGCAACGTTTTCCGATACATGACATCATCTACGCCGGCAATGTTAGACAGTGCGGCATGGATAATTTTTGCGCTGTCGGAATTTTTGTATTCCGGCAATAGCCGCACTTTGAATGACGCCGGCAACGGATTAAAATCCAGCACTGAATGAATATCTTCTCCGAATTCTTTCTTGAAAATTTTTGCCGCTTCATCTTTTGAAATATAGATTACGCTTGCCACGCCGGGCGTATTGAGTAACGTCTGTTCAATTTGCTCTGTCTGTGCTGAATCTACCTCAACGGAAAGAAACACTTCCATCTCCACTTTATCGCGGAACGATTGAATGATCTGGTTGGCATTGGTGTAAATAATGGCGAACAGTCCGAGTAGCAGAAGCGAAATGGTCATGGTAAAAATGGTGATGATAGAAGAGAGACGCGCTCGTTTGAAACCGGAAAATCCTTCTTTGATCGTGTAGAAGAATGCCATACTAGTTCACCACTTTTCCTGTTGGATAAGAACCGAGAATTTTCACAAATGTTGAATGATGAGAAAGCGCAGTAAGCGCTGAAGCAAAGTACTTTTCTTTTCTGTCTCCATCCACATCAATAAAAAAAATATACTCCCACGGTTTCCCCAAAATCGGGCGCGATTCAATCTTTAGCAGATTGATATTTCGTTCGGCAAAAACGGACAAACAGTGGACGAGCGAACCGGCCGAATGCTTTGTAGCAAAGATAATGGAAGTTTTTCGGCGATGTTTGTTTCGGTTCTGCGGCAGAGCCTTCTCCGATTTTGAAAGAATTAAGAAGCGGGTAAAATTTCTGTGGTCTGTTTCGATATTCCTTCGGAGAATAGCGAGGCCGTAATGCTTGGCCGCCTGTTCGCTGGCAATTGCTGCTGCATTGCCCCGATGCTCATCAGCAATCATTTTTGCCGCGCCGGCGGTATCATAAAATTGATGTACGACAACGTTATTCAACGAACGAAGAAACGCGTCGCATTGTCCCAACGCCTGCGGATGAGAGTACACATCTTTGATGTTTGATAGTTTTGTACCCGGTAATGCCAGCAAACAATGGTGAATGCGAAGCTTCAGTTCGCCCACAATGTACAAGGGATATTCAAGAAGCAAATCGTAGTTTTGTGCAATGCTGCCGAAGAGTGAATTTTCAATTGGAATAACACCGAAGGCGGAACGTTTCTTGTTCACATCATCAAACACATCACGGAATTGTGGACGGGGAACAGGAGAGCATGCAGCGCCAAAGAACGACAGCGCCGCTTTCTCACTGAATGCTCCGAATTCTCCCTGAAACGAGACTGTGATGTTTTTCATGTATTCGAACTAGATTCTGGCAAACTAAAAATTTGATTCATCCCGCCAACGTGTAATTTTCCACTCATCGCCAATGTGTGTTCGTTCCAGTGTCCAGTTGGCATACCCTTCCACACGCACAACATCGCTGGCGCTAAAGGTAACAGTCAGATTAAAATTTCGTGTCAGCGTAGCCCGAAGGCTGTCGCTATCAATGGTAGAAGCGATAATCGTGTTCCATACTAAATCAAGTCGTTGAACATTCTGAAACAAGCCATGCGTAATTCGTAAATCTTCATCGCGTCCCCAAAAAACGTCAACGCCTTTGTCATAATCACGATAGACAAAAATAAAATTTGGTGCAAGTAGTTGCCCGTAAATAGTAGTATCGCGAAAAGCATATGCCTGTTTAAAATTCTGATACACTCCTTCAATTGTTGTTGGATCGCCAAGGATAGAGTTAGGGCCAGACGAGGTGGTATCGAGAAGAGCTGGGGCGAAAGGATTATCACAGCCGATGCTCATGAGCGATAAGACTATGATGATGGTTATTTTCATTTTGCAAATTGGCCCTTCAACTCGCTCCAACTGGAATCTTTCTTCGTTTCAAAATCTACCCAGCGATAAATCATCCATAAATCGTTTTTATTGCGCGACATGTACAGTTCACTTCGCCCGACAAACTGCGTGGTAATGCCCGGACGCTGATGGGGAACGAACAGTGAATAGTGAATAGTGTACACAGCAGAATCCGACTGATATGTGACAATCTGCGGCGCTGTTGTCAGTCCGAATTGTATTGACGACGATCCCACGGCAGCCACAATATTTCTGAAGTAATCAACTTCAGACGATTTATTCCACGACGGAAAAATTGCGGAATAACGCGCGGCAGCAGATTGATTTGGAATGAAGGTGAACTGCTGTCGATGTGTTACGGTATCGGAAAACAATTTTTCATATTCCGCAATATTTTTTTGTTGGAGCGAAGTTTGAAAATTGCTGAACAATGCCTCCATGGTTGTGGGCGGAGGGAGTGATTGAGTGTCGGTAATTGGGTTTTCGGGGTCGCGGGTGTTGAACAAATTACACGACAGCAGGAATAGTGCGCACACTGCTGCGGTACGGTGTAGTGTTCTATAAGGCAACACGTCCCTCCAGTGCGCGGGTTAGCGTTGCTTCATCGGCAAATTCAAGATCGCTGCCGATGGGCAATCCGCGCGCAATGCGAGTTACTTTGATGGATAATGGTTTCAGTAATTTGGCAAGATACAGCGTTGTTGTTTCACCCTCAACATTTGGGTTAAGAGCAAGGATGATTTCATCAATTTCGTCGTTCAGACGATTCAGTAGTTCTTTTACCTTTAAATCTTCCGGTCCGATTCCATCAAGCGGAGAAAGCGCACCGCCCAGCACATGATAGAGACCATTAAACTCATGAGTTTTTTCTACAGCGATGACATCATTTGGTTCTTCTACAACACAAATCACTCGTCTGTTTCGCTTCGGACTTGCGCAGATTGTACACGGGTCACGTTCTGTAATGTTGCAGCAAGTTGAACAGTAGATGACTTTATCTTTCACGTCAACCAGCGCTTTGGCAAACGCAACAACCTCTTCACGTGGCATTTTCAAGACATGCAGGGCAAGCCGTTGTGCAGTTTTGCGCCCGATGCTGGGTAACTGCGCAAATTCTTCTATTAATTGTTCAATGGATTCTGACGTGTAGAGCATAGTAGTCAACCACAAAGACACAACATGAGAAACTCCTGATGTGTCATGTCTTTGTGAATTTGTGGTTACATAGTTGGTAAATTCAATCCCGGAATATTCGGCAAAAAACCGCTGGTAACTTTTTTCATCTCTTCCTGTGCAAGTTGCTGAGACGCTTCGAGCGCTTTATTGACGCCAGCAACAATCAGGTCTTCCAGCATTTCTGCATCGTTTAAATCAATTGCCTCTTTTTCAATTTTAATTCGAAGAATTTGTTGTTTGCCATTGGCGGTTACTTTCACCATGCCGCCGCCGCTTTCGGCGATAACAGTTTTTGTAGCGAGTTCTTCCTGCACTTTTGCCATCTGCTGCTGCATTTCCTGCGCTTTCTTCATAACATCCTGAATATTTCCGAGTCCTGGTATTTTCATATCATTTCCTTCTTTCAGATTTTCCAAATCGTTAAGACTTGGAAAATCTTTTACGTATCAGCCAAACATTTCTTGTTCAACTTCCTGAAAAATAATGTGTCCGATGGTAATGTGTCCTTCTTGAATGCGTTGAGTGTCATTGGACGGAACAACAATAGCAACATCGCACAATTCTTTTGCTTTGCCGCCATCTTTGCCGAGAAAGCCGATAGTGGTAATTTTCATTTCGCGAGCTTTCATCAAAGCATTGTTCACACTTGGCGAATTGCCGCTTGTAGAAATACCGATAAGCACATCTCCTTCCTGACCGAGCGCTTCAACCGAGCGGGCAAATACATTATCGTAACCGATATCGTTTGCGCCGGCGGTGAGGTTTGATGTATCGGTTGAAAGAGCAATGGCCGGTAAGCCGGGTCGCTTGATGGTTGGACTTAAACGAATAACAAACTCGGTTGCCAGATGTTGAGCATCGGCCGCGCTGCCGCCATTGCCGCAGAGCATCACTTTCTTTTTGTTGTTGAATGCGCGAATGATAAAGTCAATCGCTTTCGAAATATCCGCCGTGCATTGCTCGGCGATTTTTTGTTTTGTTTCTGCGCTGGCTTTCAGCGAATCTTGGATGAAGGATTGTCTGTATACGAGTGTTAATGGTAAGTGTGCCATAAAGAGAATTAAAAATTATTTTCCGTGAATTGCCGCTGCGAAGTCTTTCAGCAGGGATGCATCTTCGTTATTTTCAAAAACAGTGCCGGTAACAATAAAGTTTGCGCCGGCAAGAACTTTTTTCCGCGCTTCTTCCGGTGTTCTGATTCCGCCGCCGACAATCAATGGAATTGAACAATGCTTTGCCACTGCGGCGATCATCTCATCAGGCACCGATTGCTCGGCTCCGCTTCCCGCTTCAAGATAAATCAATTTAAAACCAAGAATTTCTGCAGCAAGAGCGTGGGCAACAGCAATATCCGGTTTATGTCGTGGAAGCGGGCGCGTGTTGCTCATAAATTCCGCCGATGTTGTTATGCCGGATTCTACCAGCAAATATGCGGTAGAGATTGCTTCCAGCCTGATTTGTTTAACGATTGGCGCTGCGAGTACCTGATTGCCAATAAGATGCTCGGCATTTCGTCCACTGAGAAGCGAAAGAAAAAGAATCGCATCTGCTTTTGCCGAAATTTGCATGACCGTGCCGGGGAAAATAACCACCGGCAGTTTCGTATGCTGTTTGATGGTAACAATGCATTGTTCAAACGAATCATCAACAATAAGGCTTCCGCCGACCAGAAACGCATCGACGCCCGCTTCAGTTGCCTGCTGAACAAATGCCGGAAGTTTTTCCAGCGACATCTTGTCCGGATCAATCAGCAGCAGATGTGCTGCACCCTGCGATTGAGAGGCAGAGAGGAGTGTGTGGTAAATGTTCATTTAGTTCATCATTCCTTTCACCACATCTGAAAAAGAATTCAAGACTTCATCCAGTTTCGCTACATCTTTTCCACCGGCGGTGGCGAGATGCGGTTTGCCGCCGCCTCCACCATTGAGTTGCTTTGCAACGACTCCAACTATTTTTCCTGCCTGCAGATTTTTCGATTTAATCAAATCATCACTGACGATACACACGAGCGCAACCTTTTCGTCAATAATCGAAGCAAGCAAGCCCACTCCGCTGCCGATTTTTGTGCGGAGCGTATCGCCGAGCAACTTCAGCGATTCCATATCATGGGCGGTAATTTTTGAACTGACTACTTTGAATCCGTTTACAGATTGCGCTGATTGGATTACCTGATCCAATGTCTGCGCTGCAAACCGGAGTGCGACTTTTGCTTTTTCTTTGTCAATGGTTTTTTTCTTTTCGTTGAGTTCGAAAATATAATTCTCCAGAGTTTGAAAACGAGTTAATTGTTCGGCAAATTCTTTTTTCAATTCATCAGTTGTAATGGAAGCAGGAAGATCGGGGATATCTTCCATCTTGCGCAGTGTAGTATCGAGTCCGAGCACTTCTTCCGTACTGAATGGGGATTGTGAGCCGAGTTCGTCATGAGCGGCCTGTATTGCATCAATAAGGTCGTAGGCGTATTCAATACGCTCGCGGTACGTTTTGTTTTGTAGACTCAAATATTCAAGCGCGTATTCGTGCGTCAGTGCTTCAATTCTGCGTACGCCGCTGGCACTGCTGCTTTCGGTGCGAATTTTGAAGAAACCGATTTCGCCGGTGTTTCTCACATGCGTGCCACCGCAAAACTCCTTGCTAAAGTCGCCAAACTGAACAACATTGACCCGGTCGCCGTACTTGTCGCCAAAGAACATCAAGGCACCCATTTTCTTTGCTTCATCGAAAGGAATATTGCGGTGGTGCTGAAGTTCAATATGTTCTTTAATCTTCTCGTTGACAATTTCTTCAATCTCCCTCAATTCGTCATCGCTCACTTTTGCGAAATGGGCAAAGTCAAATCGGAGATGTTCGCGTGCTACCAACGATCCGGCCTGGTGAACGTGCGTGCCAAGCACTTTGCGCAATGCGGAATGCAGCAGATGTGTGGCAGTGTGATTACGCATAATGGAATAACGGCGCTGCGCATCAACTTTTGCCTGCACGAGTTGGTGCAAAGGATTTAACGAAAGATTCGTTCCCAAGATGTGAACATGCACTTTACCGCTTTTCTGTGTATCGAGCACGGTGTACGATCGTCCGTTAACAATAATTTCGCCGGTATCACCAATTTGGCCTCCTGATTCTGCATAGAAAGGGGTTGCATTTAAAACAAGCAGATTGTTTTCAGCGCTCACTACCGAGGCGTGAGTTTCCATCACATCGTATCCGAGAAACTGAAAGTCTTTTTCATAGAGATCGGTATTCAACTGCCGCGCCATTTCTTTGCTGAGCAACGCAATGCGCTCTTGTTCGGAGAGTTCGATACCCCCATGTAATTTTGATTCACGCGAACGCTCACGTTGTTCTTCCATCAATTTAGAGAAAGTGGCTGCATCAACAGTCAATCCTTTTTCATTGCAAAGAAGTTGTGTTAAATCAAGCGGAAATCCAAACGTGTCGTACAATTTAAATGCCATTTCACCAGGAAAGACTTTTGACTGTTTTAAGTCAGTAACGACCTGTTCAAAAATTTCCAAGCCGCGATCAAGCGTTAGATTGAAGCTTTCTTCTTCGCTTTTAATGACTCTCTCGATATGTTTTTGGTGTGTATCAATTTCCGGAAAAACGTCTCCCATGGTATCAACAAGTGTTTGGACGAGTTTGTACATGAATGGCTCGCGCATATCAATCACACGACCCCATCGTGCGGCGCGACGTAAAATTCGTCGCAACACATATCCTCGCCCTTCGTTGGAGGGAATTGCACCGTCGCCAATGGCAAAAGTGAGTGCGCGAATGTGATCAGCAATGACACGAATGGCAACATCGGTATCGGAATGCCCTGCTTTATACGGCTTTCCGGACAATGTTGAAATTTGTGTAATCAGCGGTGTGAAGACATCCGAATCGTAATTAGAAGGAAATTTTTTAAAATCGGTTTTCATTGCTTCCATAACAGCGCAGACGCGCTCGAAGCCCATGCCGGTGTCGACATGTTTTGCCGGAAGTTCCTTGAGGGTGCCGTCAGCTTCGCGATTGTACTGAATAAAGACGAGATTCCAGATTTCAATCAATTCCGGTGAACCGGCATTGACCATGGCGGCAGGTGCATCGCCTCGTTGGGTAAGATCGATGTGAATTTCGGAACAAGGGCCACAGGGACCGGTGTCTCCCATTTCCCAAAAATTTTCTTTTTCACCGAAGCGGAGAATACGTGATGGGTCAACAAATCGCTCCCACAATGCTGCCGCTTCGTCATCTGTTTTGTAGACAGTTACCCACAATCGTGATTTTGGCATCTTCCAGACTTCAGTGAGCAATTCCCAGGCCCATTCAATGGCTTCTTTCTTGTAGTAGTCTCCAAACGACCAGTTGCCGAGCATTTCGAAAAACGTATGATGGTACGTGTCCCGTCCAACCTCTTCCAAATCGTTGTGCTTACCGCTGACACGAATGCATTTTTGTGTATCGGCGGCACGCACGTAATCCCGCTTTCCCGTACCGAGGAAGATTTCTTTGAATTGATTCATTCCTGCATTAGTGAAAAGCAGGGTAGGATCGCCGTGCGGAATGACGGGTGCGCTGGGAACAATGGTATGCCCCTTTGATTTGAAAAAATCTAAAAATGATTGTCTGATGTCGCGTGATGTCATTGTGTTCTTAATGCTCTTTCGATTTCTATTTTTAATTGTGGGAGTTCGTTTTTGATGTTATACTAAACGATGTCGATGTCTACGCCAAAATAACCACGGATAATGCTATTTTGTATTATACCTCTACTTGTGTCATTAATTCAATTTCTTCCAGCACGCTAGTGACCTGCAAACATTTCACTAATTCTCCGGTGTACACAACAGCTTTGCCTTTGGTGTGAACTTCCCACGTTAAAGCTTCGGCGGTGGGAAGATCGCAACCCGTTGCTTTCATAATCTGCTCGATGACTTCGTCGAACGTATGCACTTCATCGTTGAACAAAATTGCCTTTGCAGGCTCTTGTGTCTTAATTTCATCGAGGATTTCTTCCTCGGTTTGGATGAGTGGCTCTTCCATAGGTTGAAGAAATTTTTATCAAAATACGGAAAATTGAATAGCGTTGCAAATAGGCATTTTCTTGCAGAGGAAGGGAAGTCTTCATATATTTCATTCAATAAACAGAATATTCAGTCCAATTTTTGAGAAAGAGACGACAATGATATTCGATTTAGATATGATAAAAAAAGTGTACGCAGGCTATGCAAAAAAAGTAACACATGCCCGTATGCTGGTTGGTAAACCATTGACACTTAGTGAAAAGATTCTTTATGCCCATTTCTGGGAAACACCAAAAACCCCTGCCGAGCGCGGTAAAAGTTACATTGACTTTGCACCTGACCGCGTAGCCATGCAGGATGCGACGGCACAAATGGCACTACTTCAGTTCATGTCTGCCGGCAGAAAAAAAGTTGCTGTTCCTTCCACGGTTCACTGCGACCATTTGATTCAGGCAGAAGTTGGTGCAGTGAACGACCTTCTTCGGGCAACCACCGATAATAAAGAAGTGTATGAGTTTCTCGCCAGCGTTTCAAACAAATACGGTATTGGATTTTGGAAACCCGGCGCAGGAATTATTCACCAGGTGGTGCTCGAAAATTATGCCTTTCCCGGTGGTATGATGATTGGCACCGATTCTCACACGCCGAATGCTGGTGGTTTGGGAATGATTGCTATTGGCGTTGGTGGAGCTGATGCAGTTGACGTCATGGCAGGAATGCCGTGGGAATTGAAGTTTCCGAAAATCATCGGCGTTCACTTAAAAGGAAAAATGAACGGCTGGACATCCGCAAAAGATGTGATTTTGAAAGTTGCCGGAATTTTAACAGTGAAAGGAGGAACCGGCGCGATTGTGGAATATTTTGGTGAAGGGACACAGTCAATTTCTGCAACAGGTAAAGGAACAATCTGCAATATGGGAGCAGAAATCGGCGCGACGACATCTATCTTTCCGTACGATTCGCGCATGGCAGATTATCTTCGTGCAACACGCCGTGGTGAAATTGTGAAAATGGCAGACAAGATTGCTCAGCATCTCCGCCCCGATCCGGAAGTACTTGCTTCACCCGAACAGTACTACGATCGTGTTATAGAAATTAATCTTGATGAACTCGAACCGCATGTGAACGGTCCCTTCACTCCGGATTTGGCATGGCCGATTTCAAAATTTGCTGAAGCGGTGAAAGAAAAAGGATATCCCGAAGAACTGAAAGTTGCGCTCATTGGCAGTTGCACCAATTCTTCCTATGAAGATATCGAACGTGCAACGTCTGTGGCGAAACAAGCGCTCACACAGGGACTGAAAGCAAAATCTGAGTTCGTTATTACACCCGGAAGTGAACAGATCCGTGCTACGATTGAACGTGACGGTCAGCTGAAAGTTTTAACTGATGTTGGTGGAATGGTGCTGGCCAATGCATGCGGTCCGTGTATCGGTCAGTGGAAGCGGCATGATGTTGCCATGGGTGAGAAAAATTCCATCATTACGTCGTACAACAGAAACTTTACAGGACGCAATGACGCTAACCCTGCCACACATGCTTTTGTCGCTTCACCGGAAATTGTTACGGCGTTTGCCATTGCCGGTAGATTAACATTCAATCCGTTGTCAGATATGCTTGTGAATGAAAAAGGAGAGTTGGTGAAACTTCAACCACCAACTGGTGAAGAACTTCCGAAGAAAGGATTTAAGCCCGATGAAGCGGGGTACGTGAAACCAGCAAAAGATGGTTCGAAAGTGAAAGTAGCGGTCGATCCGAAAAGCGACAGATTGCAATTACTCGAGCCGTTCAGGAAGTGGGAAGGAACTGACCTTGAAAATCTTCGTGTGTTAGTTAAGGTAAAAGGGAAGTGCACGACCGACCATATTTCCCCGGCAGGCAAGTGGCTTAAATACCGCGGCCATCTTGATAATATCTCCAACAATATGTTTAGCGGTGCGGTGAATGCATTTACCGGTGAAGCGGGAAAAGGGAAAAACGTTCTTACTGGTGAAACAAAAGATTTTTCTGCAGTAGCCCGTGATTACAAAGCACAGGGAATAGGTTGGATTGCTGTTGGCGATGAAAACTACGGCGAAGGTTCATCACGCGAACATGCCGCCATGGAACCTCGCTATCTGGGAGGCAGGGCAATTATTGTGAAGAGTTTCGCACGTATTCATGAAACGAATCTGAAAAAACAGGGAATGCTTGCGCTAACCTTCAAAAATCCTGCTGATTATGATAAGATACGTGAAGACGATCTCTGTGCAATACGAGGACTGACAACATTTGCGCCGGGTAAGCCGTTGTTTTTGGAAGTAAAACACAGCGACGGAACAATGGAAACAATTGAACTGAATCATTCATTTAACGAAGGACAGATTGAATGGTTTAAAGCCGGCAGCGCGTTGAATTTAATTGCCGAACAAATGAAAAAATCTGCAACAAAAAAACGTGTGCAGAAGAAAACAGTCAGAAAGAAACCTGCAAAAAAGAAGGTTGTTGCAAAGAAGAAAGCAGTGAAGAAATCAACAAAACAAAAGTCAAAGAAGAAGAGAAGATGATATTCGCACACCAATGTTGATTGGGAACGATGTTATCCGTTAGTGATGTTGAAAGTGATGAATCTTTTTATTTACTAACAAGCGAGGTAGTTACAATGTACGATCCAGTGATGATACAACCATTCCGTGATGAGTTGACGGAAGTTGGATTTAAGGAATTAATGACACCTGAAGAGGTTGATGCAACGCTCAGCAACAATAAAGGAACTCTGCTGGTGGTGATAAATTCTGTGTGTGGTTGTGCTTCGGGGAAAGCGCGACCGGCAATCCGCAAAGCGCTACAGCATGCAGTCAGACCCGATAAACTTGTGAGTGTTTTTGCAGGGCAGGAAAAAGAAGCAACCGCCCGTTTACGTGAGCGGTGGTTGCAGGGCATTCCCCCTTCTTCTCCTTCGATAGCACTCTATAAAGATCAAGAACTTGTATACTTCATTCCCCGCTATAAGATTGAAGGACGGATGGCCGATGAGATTGCCGCTGAACTTGTAGCGGCGTTTGATGAGTTTTGTGGAGATAAAGTATCCGCCTGATGAAATAACCTTGCGAAGGTACAAAACCTTCGCAAGGTTCAACGTATTTTCTCACCATTATTTCTTTCCCTTATCTGCATTTCCCATATTGAGAAATGGTTTCAGCAACTCTATTGGCAGTGGAAAGATTGTTGTCGAATTATTTTCCGATGCAATTTCTGTGAGCGTTTGCAAATAGCGTAGTTGCAAGGCAATAGGATTTCTATTGATCACTTCCGCCGCTTCACCTAACTTCACACTTGCCTGCAATTCTCCGTCAGCATGCACAATCTTTGCCCGGCGTTCGCGTTCTGCTTCTGCTTGTCGTGCCATTGCTCGCTGCATTTCCGGCGGCAAATCTACCTGCTTCACTTCAACGTTAGAAACTTTAATTCCCCATGGTTCGGTGTGCTGATCGATAATTGCCTGGAGTTCTTGATTGATCTTTTCGCGGTTAGAGAGCAGTTCATCTAATTCAGATTGTCCCAGAATACTGCGGAGTGTGGTTTGTGCTAATTGCGAGGTAGCGTAAATATAATTTTCTACACTCACAATTGCTTTATCCGGTTGAACGACGCGGAAGTACACCACCGCATTTACTTTTATTGAAACGTTGTCTTTGGTAATAATGTCTTGCGGTGGAACATCGAGCACAACTGTGCGCAGACTAACTTTTACCATGCGGTCAATGCCGGGAATGAGAATGATGAGACCCGGACCTTTTACTGCCAGCAATCGCCCCAACCGGAAAACGACGCCGCGTTCATATTCCGAAAGGACTTTGATAAGATTAAAGAGAATAAATGCGGCGAAGAACACAAGCAATATTAAACCGAAGAGACCATCCATGGCATACTCCTTTGACTTTGATTTATTGAACTGATAGTTTAACACAAAAAATAATTCATCACGGGAAATGACTTTTTTGATGGTGTAGTGTTGTGCTTAAAGTTTTTTTACCTTCAACAATAACCCATGAATTTCTGTTACCTCCACTTTTGAATTCTTTTCTATTTTGCCGGAAACACTTTCTGCCGACCAAATTTCCCCTTCCAATCGCACTTTGCCGGTGGGATTCAATGCGGTAATGGCCATTGCCTCTTTACCTACAATAGCAGATTCACCTGTTGTAACTTTTCTTCGTTGGGCTTTTACCCCCGCACCAATGACGAAGAAGAAAAAGATAGCAGTAAAAATCACCAGTGGAATAACAACATTCAACGACACTTCAACAAATTCTATCGTGCCATCGGTTTGAAACAACATAATTGATCCGAAAAACAATGCAATAACACCTCCAATGGAAAGTAAACCATAACTCGTAATTTTTATTTCAAGAAGAAAAAGAATAATACCAACAACAATCAGCGCAAGGCCGGCATAATTAATTGGTAATGTTTGCATTGAGTAGAGAGCAAGAATAAGCGCAATAGCACCCGCAACACCGGGAAAGATTGATCCCGGATTATACAACTCGAAGAACAAACCATAGATGCCGATGAGAAAAAGAATATACGAGATGTTCGGATCGCTGAGAATGTTGAGTAGTTTATACTGCCAGTTCATCTCGCGCTCAACAACAACAGCGGTTGTGGTGGAAAGCGTGATAGTGTCTTTTTCAATCACCACTGTTCGGCCATTCAGTGAATCGAGTAGCGCGGCACGGTTCGATGCAATAAAATCAATGACATGTTCCTTCAATGCTTCAGTTTCAGTAATAGAAACGCTTTTGCGTACTGCTTCTTCTGCCCACTTCACGTTTCGTTTTCTCTTTTCAGAAATCGAGCGGATAAATGCCGCGGCATCATTCGTTACCTTTCCTGACATGACTGAATCCATTTCTCCCTGTGTACTCACCGGATGTGCGGCGCCGATGTTTGTTCCTGGCGCCATAACAGCAATGTGTGCCGCCATAGTGATAAAAACTCCCGCAGATGCCGCTCGCGAACCCTGTGGCGCTACAAATACAACAATCGGAATTTCTGCGTTGAGGAATTCAGTAACAATGCTGCGCGTGGCTTCCAGTAATCCGCCAGGAGTGTTCAGTTCGACAATAAGCGCTTGAGCATTTTTTTGCTCAGCGATATCAATTTCATGCTTTAGATAATCGTATGTGGTTGGATTAATGCTGCCGTTGATGGAAAGAATGTGTATCGGTCGGTTTGACGACACCGCTATTGCTGTTACGAACAACATCCATGTTAGCATCATTATGATTTTCATAGGCGTTCACCTGGGGATAAATGTACCGAAATGTAGAAGGGAAAACAAGAATTGAAAAATATGTATATTCTGCACATAACAAAGGGATAACTTTCTATTTTTGCATGATATGACTAAGTATCATTCTCGAAGTTGGAATGTTGTTTAAGACTGACAAAGATCGTTTAGTTTATGTAAGCGAGAGTGCAGGCAATGTTCCATTCGATGCAACATTCTCTTTGGGTTTTCTAAGAATAAAAAGTATTATATCGTTGTTTTATATGTTGATCATGTCTTTTGTCTTGTGGTGTCTTTCAGTTTGGAAGGTCAGTAGAATGATGCACAATGTACGTCTATGACAGTTCTTTCGCGCGATAGTGACATTCATTTTCCCAATCTCACTGTTATTACTGCGTCCGCCGGTGCAGGAAAGACGTACACCCTCGCACGCCGATATGTTCAATTTCTTCTGTCCAACAACATTGGCGGGAACAAGATTCAAAGTATTCTTGCCATCACATTTACCAATCTCGCCGCTAAAGAAATGAAGGAACGTATCGTATATCTGTTGAAACAAGCGGCGTTGGGTGACAGAGAAATTGTTGCTGAATTAACACAACTTGTGTCGTTGGGGGAAAAGGAAATTTCGTTCCGGTCGGCACAGCTCATTGAAGAAATACTGCATCACTATTCCGATTTTCACGTTCGCACGATAGACAGTTTCTTAACGACTCTGTTCAAAGCCTCGGCGTTGGAATTCGGGTATCAACCGACAGTTTCTATTTCCGTTGGTACCAAAGCATTAGTGCGACAAGCGTTCGATACGTTGCTTCGCGATTTACAGCAGGAAAGTCATGAAGCGCGATTCATTGATGAGCTCATTTTGTTAATCGAAGAACAAGATCAAAATGATGCTCCATTCCACTGGAATCCCTTTCCGAGAATTGTTAGCGAGGTCAGCAAGCTCCATGAACACTTGGCGCGCTATGCAACAACTCCATGGTTCGAGGTAGATAATAAACAGCGTGAAGTAAAGAAAAAAATTATTGAACTTGCCCAGACTGTGCGAAAGCAATTGGATGAGTCTGGCTTACCGCTCAATACGCACTTTGTAAATGACATTCATAAACTTATTAATGGTGATGTGCATTCAGTTGCACTTAAAGATGAATGGAAAAAATTTTTCAACAAATTTTCAAAAGCTCAGGAAGCGATATACAATCGGATAGAGAACAAACTACTCACTCCTATTCACCAATTGCAACAATTACTCGCTGAGTATATTGAGTGGTATTCAGTGGAATATTACAAACCGTTCATTCGCGCCATCCAGTTGGTTGATGATACTTTTCATCAGATTAAACGGCTGGAAGGTAGTATTGCACTGGATGACGCAAATAAGTTACTCGCGGGTTATCTTTCGCAAAATGTTGTGCCGCAGGTGTATCTCAAACTTGGCGAGCGGCTCAATCATTTTCTCATCGATGAATTTCAGGATACCAGCCCGATTCAGTGGCATATTCTCCATCCACTAATTGAAAATGCGCTTTCTACGAAGGGAAGTTTGTTTGTTGTCGGAGATACCAAGCAGTCTATTTACGGCTTTCGTGGGGCAGACTGGCGCATCATGAAAAGATTAGAAACCAGTGTTGATGAATTTCCCTCTGCGTATAAGAATGTACTGATGCTTGGCACAAACTACCGAAGTGATCAGGCTATTGTCGATTTTGTGAGAGACGTTTTTACCGTAAAGATAAAAGAGATTGGGTACGATGATGTTGCGCAGGATAGCGGATTACTCGACTGTGCGCAGAGTGTTCCTTCTGAGCGGCAAGGGAAAGGATATGTAGAAACTCATTATATTCATCAAACAGAGGATGGTGAGGCAACGCTGAAAGAGCAGCGCGACTATATCCTCAGCGTCATCCATCACTGCATCGAACGCGGTTACGACTATCATCATCTTGCTATTCTTACGCCGAACAATGCTGATGTAGTGCAAATAAGTTCGTGGTTAAACGCCGCTCACATTCCGTTCATTTCCCACTCAACGCTCGATGTTCGCCAACGTAAAGTCATTGCCGAATTGATAGCATACCTCCGCTTTCTTGATTCACCGGTTGATAATCTTTCGTTTGCAACCTTTGTGCTGGGTGAATTGTTTGGCAACGTGTTGAAACAACACCATCCATCTGTTCAACAGCAAGATATCCGCGAATTATTTCTTGGCATAGAGCAGCATGCCGCAGGATTTTATTATGCTGTTTTCCGTGAACAATTTCCGCAACTGTGGGAACAATACTTCGAGCCATTGTTCACTCGGGTAGGGTATTTACCGGTGTATGATTTGGTTTCGGAAACGATGAAGACGTTTTCCGTTTTTCATCACTGCCGTACGGAAGAAAGCGCTCTGGTAAAATTTTTAGAAGTGATCAAACAGTTCGAACAGGAGCGAAATAATAGCATCAAAGATTTTCTTTTGTTTACACAAGACGAAAGTGGCGATGACCAATGGAGCATAGAAGTGCCAACAGATGCACGTGCAGTGCGCGTTATGACGGTGCATAAATCCAAAGGACTCGGTTTTCCGGTTGTTATTGCCGTATTCAAAGACAAAAAAAACATACGACTTGGTCCGGTCATTATTGAATCTGAACAAGGGCTTTCGCTGGTGAAAGTAACGAAAAAAATGACGGCGCGTTCCAGAAAGTTACAGGGGATCTACGCACAACATGAACGTGAAAAGCTCAACGATGATTTAAATCGTCTGTATGTTGCGTTAACCAGAGCGCAGCGGGAAATGTATATCGTCAGTCTTGTTGCAAAACAAACAAAATCGAAAGAGTCAAACGCAATAAATTTTCCATCAATGCTTTTTCCGACAGAACCTCGTGGAAAAAAATACAAACAGGCGGAACAACCTCCTGCAAAAGAAATAGTCTCTATTGAACCTCATTTCTTAACGCAGTCCGCTCCGATGCCTGTAGCTCAATATGAGAAAATCGGGTTGTCAGAAACTGTGCGGGGCGATTTCGTTCACGATGTTCTTTCGCGTATCGAATTCTTGCCGGCAGACGTTGTTGACGCCGTGCAGCAACAGTGTTCGCTGCTTCAACAAAAGTATGCTCATCTGCTCAATGTAGATGACATTGAATTGCGACTCTCACAATTTTTACAGTTACCGGATGTTCGTCCCTTCTTTGAAGTGAAAAAAGGTCGAACCGTATTGCGTGAGCAGGAAGTTGTCTCCGACGATGGAAAGTTATACCGCATGGATCGGGTAATTCTCGATGATGAACAAGTTACTGTTGTTGATTTCAAAACAGGTTCTGATGATATGAATGACAAGTACATTGAGCAAGTGAAAAATTACATGCAGATTCTGAAATCATTGTATCACGGTAAATTCGTTTCAGGGGCGCTGCTGTATATTGATATGAAAAAAGTTGTTGCAGTCTCATGACTAACGTACGACTCATATCGCCAGCCGCAAATTTATTGGATGAGGTGATGCACTCATTTCAGCCGGACGGTGTAGATTATTCGGCACATCTAGTAGTGTTTCCGGGAAAACGGCCTGCGCATGTGTTGCGAAAAAAACTTGCCGACAAAATGCGAACACCCTTTGTACCGCCAAAAATATTCTCCGTCGATATTTTCATCGACTATCTTTTTACAGAACATTTGCACAAAACAGAACGCACGGTAGATTCGTTGGATGCAGCGGCGCTCTTGTATTCGTTATACTCTGCCCTATCGAGCGAAAAGAAAATCAACGAACACTATTTTACTTCGCTTGATACATTTTATCCGGTGGCGCGTCTGTTGTTTTCAGAACTCGAAGAATTATATATCGCCGGCGTGCGTCAGCAACAACTACGCGAGGCAACGGCAACGGTCGAATTGCCGTCAACAGCGGCATTGGTGGAATTGTATGAACATTTCTATGATGAACTGATCCGACAGCGCCGAACGACGCGGTCGATGAAGTACCGTTATGTTGCCGAGCATTGGGACGAGATCGATGTATCGCGTTACAGAAAGATAATTTTGGCCGGATTCTATGCCTTCACGCAAACGGAAGAACTTCTTCTGAAAAAAATCATTGAACAGCCGAACAGCGAATTGATTGTGCAAAACGGCATTGGCATTAAGCGTCAACTCGAAAAACTTGGAATTTCCATTGATGCTGAACCGGAAGCATCAACACCAGAGTACCATTTCTACCGCTCACCCGATGCACACGGACAGATGTTTGCATTGAATACCGTACTGAAGAAGCATTTGCCGGCAATGGTTCAAGCAAGCGACGATTCGGTTATTGTCTTGCCTTCTGCAGATAATTTGTTTCCGCTGTATCATCAAACACTGGCGCAGTTTGATCGAGATTCATACAATATTGCACTCGGGTATCCACTCCACCGTACGCCCATTAGCGGTTTTTTGCTGGCGTTGATGGAAGTGGTAATTGCTCTCCGTCGTGGAAACGTGCTGGTGCCGGCATATCTTCAGTTCATGCTTCATCCGTACACAAAAAATATTCTATGGAAAACGCGGAGTGACGTCACCCGCATTCTTGTGCATGCGATTGAACAGTACTGTACTGACCACAATACCAAAACATATTTTTCTCTTGATGAAGTAGAAACCAATCCTACTATCCGTGAAATTGTACAGCGAAGACTTGCGGCAGAGCAGATTGCACTATCGGCAGACGATATTCAAACGCACCTTGAATACATCCATAACAATACGTTGAAAAAATTCTTTGCGCTTGATTCTATTGGCGCTCTTGGTGCGAAAAGCATTGAAGTTGTGCAGTTCATCTACGAACACAGCACAGCGCATCGTCATCCTTTCTTCCGTCCGTTTGTTGAAACATTGTTGCAGCATCTTGAAGCATTGCCGCATTCACAATTAGCAGGTGAGCGTTTCAGTAAGCCGGAGCACTACTACGCATTTTTGAAAGAGTATATTACTGAAGCAGAAGTGCCCTTTACCGGTACGCCGCTCCAAGGGTTGCAGGTACTTGGTTTATTGGAAACTCGTGGATTGAAATACAACAATGTGTACATCCTTGATGCTAATGATGATGTACTTCCCGGCGGAAGTCAGCAGGATGTGATGTTGCCTCTGGCAATTCGTCAACGATTGGGATTGAGCACGTACAACGATCAGGAACAGATCAAAAGATATATTTTTGAAACGCTCTGTGCAGGAGCAAAGCACGTTCATTGCTTTTTCATCGAAAACGATACGAAAATCAAGAGCCGTTTTATCGAGCGGTTACTCTGGGAAACGCAAAAACGCACGCGTCTGCTTGATGACGAAACAGTTCAACGAGTGCAATATAACATTGATCTTAGTATCCGCCAGCCACAACCGGTAGAAAAGACACTGCGAATGTGTGAGCAATTGAAACAGATGACGTTCTCTTCAACCTCTCTCGATACTTATTTGACCTGTCCTCTGCAATTTTATTACCGCTATGTGCTTCGGCTGAAAGAGAAAGAAGAAATTTCTGGCGAAGTTGAACGAACAGATGTTGGCACGATTATTCATCAAATTCTGCATGAATATTTTCTTCCGCTGAAAGGAAAACTTCTCACAGTCAACGATCTTGATAAGCAACGACTGGCATCACTTATCAACGATGTTTTTCGGCGTTACTATGGAGAAGACTTACTCGGCGAACAATTTATTACACAGCGGCAAGTAACGAAACATTTAATGGAATTTTTTGACGCGCACCAAACGCCTCTTGTCAGTAACGAAACAGTTGTCATTGAGTCATTGGAGGAAAAACTTTCTGTTGATGTTGAAGGCCGAAAGTTTGAAGGAAAAACCGACAGAATCGAACAGCGTGGAGGAGTAACATATATTCTTGATTACAAAACGGGTTCGAATGAAAAACATGTTTCTATTTCGTTTAAGAAATTGAACGCTTATGAACGCTCAACGTGGAATGATGCCATTGGTTCTGTACAATTGCCGTTGTATATGATGATGTATTCGCAAATAGCAAAAATTCCTGCCGATGCAATTACTCCGGCAATTATCTTTCTTGGAAAAAAGCAATTAACAGCAGATGCCGAAACGCGACTGTTCGACACTAAAGAAGAAGTCGCCGTTTGGTTTCCGATTATGGAAAAAATCATCCTCTCGCTTGTAGATGAAATTCTTGATGTGAACACGCCATTTGTTCCGACTGATGATATTGTTAACAATTGTCCCGAATGTCCATTCAAATTTATTTGCGGCACGCAATGGGCCGTGAAGTATGATGGCTATTAAGTGACCATGAAATTTTCCAAATTTTTGAGGTTTGGAAATCTAAAATAAGAATGGAATCAATCTCCATGTACGTTTTTTGTATTCATTATATTCCGGCAAGCGTTGAGAGAGGAGAGTTTCTTCAATGCGAATTTTTTCCAACAGCACATAAAGAAGTATGAACCACGCCAGGATGGGAACGAATGAAGGAGACTCTATAACGAAAGATGCTGATAGGAGAAGAACAGATACATACATTGGATGTCGCACAACCTTGTATGGGCCGGTGGTAACAAGGCGAATATTCTTTTTTGGTTCGGGAAAAATTCGCACATTATCGAGTCGAATATATGCGATGGATACGACTCCTAACACACATCCCGCAACAAGTAGCATCAACGCCGCAATGGTTTCAGGAACGTAGCCTGTTGTTACAATCACAGCAATCATTGAGAATTGGCAAATGACTAACACAGTAGATTTCATGCGAAAATATATGAAAAAGAATGTTTCCGCACTGCTCTTACTTTTCATCACCTTATACTCGCAACCACATTTCAACGGCGCGGAATTGCAATTAGCAGTTAATAAACTTTCAGTTCTCGGCTCAGTACTCTATGTCGCCGCGCATCCAGATGATGAAAATACGGCGCTGCTATCGTACTTTGCCAAAGAGCGATTATATCGCACCGCATATTTGTCTCTTACGCGGGGAGAAGGGGGACAAAATCTCCTCGGTTCGGAATTGGGCGCTGAACTTGGTGTCATTCGTACGCAAGAGTTACTTGCCGCCCGTCGGGTTGACGGTGCGGAACAATATTTTACACGGGCAATAGACTTCGGTTTTTCAAAATCGGCGGAAGAAGCGCTACGGTTGTGGAATAAAGATAGCGTGTTGAAAGATGTTGTGTGGATTATCAGAAAATTTCGTCCGGATATCATCATTACTCGCTTTTCACCAACGCAGGGAGGACATGGTCATCATCTCGCTTCGGCTATTCTTGCACAAGAAGCATTTAAAGTTTCCGGCGATACGACAGTATTTCCCGAACAGTTGAAATATGTTCATCCGTGGAAAGCGAAACGAATCCTCTTCAACGCGTTTCGTTCCGGTGAAGCAAGCCGGTTGTTGCAACAATCTCTCCCACTTGCCATTGATGTTGGCGCCTACAATCCACTGTTGGGAATTTCCTATACTGAACTTGCCGGCATCAGCCGTTCAATGCACAAAAGTCAGGGGATGGGTTCACCACAACAAAAAGGAAGTTTCATCAATACTTTTATGGTGACTGACGGCGAACCGGCAACACACGATGTTATGGAGGGAGTAGATGTTAGTTGGAAAAAAGTGAAGGAGGGAAAGCAGATAGAAAAGATCATTTTGCAGATTCAGAAAAAGTTCTCGCCACTGCATCCCGCTGGCATTGTTCCGCTTCTGCTACAACTTCGTAAAGAGTTACTGAAACAGCCGGATAATTTTTGGTGTGCCATTAAAACGAAGGAAGTGGAATCACTATTACTCTCCACGCTGGGATTTTCAGCGGAACTGATTGCCACCGATCACTCATACACCAACGGCGACTCGATTGCGATGACTCTGTCGTTAATCAACCGTTCGTCTGTTCAAGTACTGTTTACGCAATGCTCGTTAGAAGCCCTCAGTATTAACCACACTGCTTATGATACGTTGCGGAATAACCAACGGTTCGAACAACGATTTTCTGCTGTTGTTCCGACGCATCTACCCTATACTTCGCCGTACTGGCTGGTCAATGGTCGCAATGAATTTCTCTACTCCATCACCAGCCAATCTGATATTGGAATACCTGAACAAGCATCTCCACTTACCGCAACTGTGACAATACACGTGCAAGGTGAAAAGATTACGTTTTCACTTCCGTTGAAGTACAAGTGGATTGACGATATTAACGGCGAACAATATCGTTCTGTGGAAATTGTTCCGCCAGTGTCGGTTAGTTTGATGGAGAAAAATGTTATTGGAAAGGAATCAGAGCGTTCATTGATTTCTCTTCGGGTAAAATCACTCAGGAATAATCTATCAGGAAGTGTGCGGTTGAGAGTTCCAGAGGGATGGACTGTGAGCGCAACACAGCCGTTTGGTCCGTTGACAAAAAATCAGGAGATTACTGTTCAATTATACATGCAACCGCATTCTTCTGCTTCCAGCGGTGAATGTGTTGCCGAAGCGGTGATAGACGGGAAAGGTTTTTCACAAACAGTTAAACGGATTTCCTATTCGCACATTCCAATACAAACGGTGCTCGGGCAGGCATCGGGAAAATTGCTGAAGATGAATTTGCAAAAACGGGGAACGACGATTGGGTACATTATGGGTGCTGGCGATGATGTGCCGAAGGCGCTTGAACAAATGGGGTACACAGTGTCCCTGATTTCCGATGAAGAGCTACACAACGGCGATTTATCAAAGTACGATGCTATTGTTGCCGGCATCCGTTCGTACAACACGCGCGAACAATTGCGTTTGTCTAATGCGCGTTTGCTTCAGTACGTGGCAAACGGCGGAAGGTACATTGTCCAGTATCAAACTATGGAAAGAGGACATACCGACAACATTGCTCCTTATCCGATGGAAATCTCGCGCGAGCGCGTCACAGACGAGCAGGCGCCGGTAACATTCACCAATCCCAAACATCCATTGCTGACGCATCCGAATCAAATTTCCGAGAAAGATTTTGACGGCTGGGTGCAGGAACGCGGACTGTATTTTGCGAGTACGTGGGATAAGAAATTTGAAACGGTGATTTCCTTTGCCGATCCGAAAGAAAAACAACAAGAGGGAAGTCTTCTGTATGCACAGTATGGGAAAGGGTATTATATTTTTACTGGTCTTTCGTTTTTCCGTCAGTTGCCTGCTGGTGTTGAAGGGGCATACAGATTGTTTGCAAATGTAGTGTCGGTGGGGCAATGAGCAATTTCGATTGCTTTAAGGTGCAGTGATAATGTGTGATTTGAACTTCTTTATAAAAACACTATATTTCTACTGTGAAAACAACAAAGTACTTTCGGGAAAAAGTGATAGTTAAAAGAGCATACTTGAAGGAAGAATGGATAGAGAACATATTGAAAGAGTATGTTAAGAAAGAAGTACAACCAGATAATAGAGTACGATATTGGGGTTTCGTGAAAGAATTAGGTAAATATCTGCGAGTGGTGACCCTGGGTGATGGGGAAACAGTACACAATGCCTTTCCAGACAGAAATTTTAAGGAGGGTTTGCAATGAAACTTCATTATTATTCAGACACCGATTCTCTTTACATTGACTTATCAGAGAGAAAAAGTTTTGATTCAAAAGAAATTGCTGACGGCGTTGTTATTGACTTTGGTGAGGATGGCACGATTGTCGGTATTGATATAGACCATGCAAGCAAAATCGTAAACTTGCAAAAACTTGAATCAGATTCTGTTCCGGTGAAATCGTTTGCTATCGCCACATAGCTTTTTACCTGCTCATGAGCAACTCTTTTTACTCCTACCTTTCTAATTTTATTTTTGTAGAGGAAGGAAAAAAATCTCGTACCGTCTTGGAAAAAGTTTATGTTGCCGGCAAGAAGATTCCCCGATTCATTAACGAATTCTGGACATCGAAACAGCGTCAGGCGCATTCGCTTCACGAGATTTCATACCGCGCATGTTTTAAGCCACAACTTCCGCGATTTTTCATTGAACGATTGACCGTCAAAGGCGACGTTGTGTATGATCCTTTCTCCGGACGTGGTACGACAATTCTTGAAGCGGCGTTGCTTGGCAGAAATGTTATTGCCAACGATGTGAACCCGCTGAGCAAAATCCTTTCACGTCCGCGGTTATTTGTTCCCACATTGGAGGAAGTAGAACAACGTCTTCACGACATACCGCCACTATCATCAGTAGTTTCTGAGATTGATCTTTCAATGTTCTATCACAGCAGAACATTGAAGGAAATTCTTGCGCTTCGTTCTCATCTACAAAAAAAGAACAATGATGCAGTCGATTCGTGGATACGCATGGTTGCTACGAATAGATTAACAGGACATTCGAAAGGTTTCTTTTCCGTTTACACACTTCCGCCGAATCAGGCAACATCGCCCGAAAGTCAAAGAAAAATCAACGCTAAACGTAAACAACAACCGGACTATCGTGATACAACAGCAATCATTCTAAAAAAATCAAAGCAATTGATGAGCGATGTAACAGATGAAGTTCGTTCAGCGCTCAAACACATAGGAAAGCGCGCAAAGTTTTTAACTAGCGATGCGAGAAGAACGAAAACGATTCCGTCTTCATCAGTGCAATTAACTGTTACTTCACCGCCGTTTTTGGATGTAGTGCAGTATGCTCAGGATAATTGGTTGCGATGCTGGTTCAACGGTATTGATGCGGAAAAAGTGGGAAAAAACATTACCATGTCGAGAACAATTGAAGAATGGTGCAGTGTGATGGGTGAAGTTTTTCTTGAATTATATCGAATCACCAAACGCGAAGGGTGGATTGCGTTTGAAGTCGGTGAAGTGCGTAACGGAACAATTGCGTTGGATGAATTCGTTGTTGAACTTGGTCTTCAGGCAGGGTTTGAGTGTATTGGCATTATGGTCAACACACAGCAATTCACCAAAACAGCTAATATTTGGGGGATCTCCAACAATGCCAAAGGAACAAACACAAACCGCATCGTTATTTTCCAGAAGCAGAAATAGAAGGTCGTATCCTGCCGTCATTATCACTCAGGAAATGCTTGATGAAGCCAACCGATTAATTCCCGCGACAAAAGTCGAGCGCACCATCGCTTCGAAGATTGATACACTAACGGGTCATCTTGGTGAATTTGTTGTTGCGCAATTTCTTTTTGGCAACTGGAGACAACATCGCGTGGGAAAGAATAAAGGGGAGACTGATTTTTCTGATATTGAAGTGAAAACATCGGCATTTCCATTTTCGGAGTCGTTGCATTTGCTAGTCCGTGAAGATTATGCGAAGAAGCGCAAACCGAAATTTTATGTGCAAGTTGTTCTAGATGTTGATTCAGAAACTGCAACAACACTCTCTCCGCATACCAAAGCGTTACTCTGCGGCTATGCAACAGCAGAGGAAGTAGATGCCGCGCCATTGAAGGATTTTGGAACTAAATTCGGTAACAACGGGGGATATCGTTGCCATTATATTCCGATTACCCGACTTCACCACATCCAGAAATTGAAGAAGCTGTACAGCAATTCGGAACACAGAAAATAAAAACGGCGAGCATAACTCGCCGTTTCTGTAGAAATTGTAGTAGATCAGCAAAAAAGTTTTTGATAGAGGATTATTTCTTCTTTCCTTTTGCCGGCGGTAATTTCGCTTTCCATTCATTCAACATTTTCTCAAGCGATTCGGTATTGGCATTTGCTTTTTTCCCGATGTCAATTGCTTGTTCGCCAATGGTTACTGCTTCAGCCCATCGCTCTTTTTGGGCAAGCAACTGTGCTTTGGTGGAGTAATTCCCGTACGAGGGATTCAAAGCCAGTGCACGGTCAATCGCCTCTAATCCTTTATCAATATCGGTTTTTGTATCGAGAGTGTAACGTGCATATATAGCCGCTTGCTGGGCGGCATTGTTCTTGTACGTTGTCTCGTAGTTTCTAATGTTTGCCTCGGTGTTAGTGGAGATGGTAAAAGGAATTGCTAATTTCTCCCACCGTAGCGTTACTTTTGCAGAGTTCATGGTCAGGTCTGAAAAACTGTATGATAACCATTCTTCATGTGGTGCTTGCTCTGGCTTCACGCTGAAAACAAGCACATTCTTTGTTGAATCGTAACTGTAGGCGCCCCATTGGTCGGCATTCGAGTTAAAGATGACTTTCCATTCATTTTCGCCGGGAATGGTGAAGAAGGAATATTTTCCTGCCTTCAATGTTGTGCCGTTAATTTGCACATCGTCTGAAAAACTAAAGACCGTAGCATTATTTGCTCCTGAGCGCCATACCGTGTTATACGGTACGAGTTTTCCCCAGATTTCGCGTCCTTTAACGCCTGGACGATGGTACGTGATGGTTATCTCTGTAACACCAACTGTTTGTGTTACCGACGCAAATGGGCTTACGCGTAGTATCCGTTGTGGCGGATGCTGTTGTGCGTGTAATGTAATTGCCACCAGAGCAATACAGAAGAAAGAGAAGTATTTCATAATATTTCCTTTATTTAATGAGAATGAATTTTTTTGTGTCGGTAAAAGTACCAACACGTAACTGATAGAAATAGACACCGCTGGGTAGTATAGAGGCATTAAGGTCGATGCCGTACCATCCTGGCTGTTGCTCTGAATTTACCACTGTTTGAATTTCCTTACCAAGCATGTCGTACACTTTCAATGAAACATGTCCCTTTTCTTTAATGGTATACTGAATTCTCGTAGAGGGATTGAACGGATTTGGGTAGTTCTGACTCAACGAGTATTCCGACGGAATACTGGGAACAGCTTCTACTACTGATGTAGTTGCAGGTGAAAGTTCGATATCGTCAATCAGCCAACCGAATTTGGTAGTTGAGGTGTCACTCACCAATCTGAAACGTATCAAGATGGTATCAGTTGCAAACGATGATAGATCAATATCTTTCTTGAACCATACATTCTGACCCGCAACCCACTCGGCATGTGAACTTTCATCTAGTGATAAAACTTCGATCCATGTTTTTCCTCGATTTTTTGAAAGTTCAACTTTGCCAAAATCTTTTCCTGCCTCTGTTCTGCAAATTGTCCAGAAAGATAATTTTGGATTTCCATTTCCTTTGATTTGTGGAATATACACGGAGGCATTGGCTGAGTTTGGATAGTTGAGAATCCCCAGAGAAAACGTACCAGTATGTGCAGCAATGTTGGTGCTATCCCACAAATTATTCGAAATGGCGCTTTGTCTGTTTGTTTCGAACGATTCGATATAAGTTGTTGTGTTGATTTTCCCTGAGAGGAGGTTTGGTGTTGGAGTGACAGTCCCTTGTGCAAGAAAAGGAGCAGCGCCGATAAATGAAATTTGATACGAGTTTGTATTAATAAGTTTTGATGGAGGTGTATCAATAAAAGTAAAAATTTTTCCTGTGTCTGTCGGAGCAAGCGTAAGACTATCGATTCTTGATTGAGGTAGCAGATTTCCACGGTATACGTAAACACCGCTTAAATTATGTAGTAGTGTATTATCATCATGCCGAGTAGGGGCTTTGACTCGAAAGACTACAGTTGAACCATTTGTTGCCGCTGAAACTAACATTCCCTTATCGGGATATGGTGAACCGCCCGCATAGAGGGATATTGTAGCACTTTTACCACTGTCTCCTGTGACTGTTGAGATGTAAAGGATACGATATGTATAACGTTGATATGGTGTCAATAGTGAATCCGTATAATGAATGGCCATGCCTGCTGTACCGTCGTTCAATTCAGCTATTTTTTTTTCATCTCTAAAGATGACAGTTTTGAAATTGTTAAAAACAGTTCCATCAAAATATTTTTGAGGGTTATTCCAGGACAATGAAATTGAAGTTGGGGTTGTGTAATCACTGGTAGCTTTGACTCCTAACGGAGGGTAGATGAATTTCGGTAACATGGTTTGCCATCCCATAATAGATAAAGCTTTGAGATCAGCATATGTCATAGTATCTCGTACACCTGAACTTAAATTTGGATCCATAATTCCAATCTTTCGATCGGGGAGTGGCACAGTTGTTCGTTGGGCATCGTCGCGCCAGTGCGAGGCTTGTTGGCCATCACCGCCTGTTCTGGCGCCAGTGGCTGTGGATACTTCCCATTCAGTGCCTCCATCCCAAAAAATTTGATCTCCACCATTTGGATTGGGACCTGGTGTTAATACACGTTTTGCATATCTAAACGAAATTGTATCTGTAACATTTCCGGGACGGAAACGGAAGATGTCCCATGTTCGTGCCGAACCAAGTGAACCAATAACTGAAACAAATCCTAAGGCATGACCGATTTCATGAACTGCAACCGCATCAAAATCTGTTTGTCCTGAGGTAATGCCATCCGATGGGTCAAGATCGAAAGTAAAATTTGAATTAAAACCAATTGCTGGAGCCTGTCCAAATGGGAGCACCTCGTCAGCTCCACGAAATCCAAGTGCCTGTAAGTTTGCTAGTGTTCCAGAAGGACTTGGACTTATTATAGTGGTGGTATTATAAAGTGTGTCGGGAATATTATTGTAGATATCTGCATATTGCGGGTTGCGTGTTTTAAGAGAGTCTGCAAATTGGCGCATTGGTGATGCTAAAATAAAAATTGCTGACGTTGTTGATCCAAGAACATTTGAGCCATAGGGTGTACCAAAGCGTGTTGGTCCATAATCTACATCAATCGTAATTGTTACCGGATTTTGTAATTTTTGTTCCCATGCTGCTGCAGCATTAATGAAAGCTTGCTTTGCAGCGGGATTTCCTTCCAATTGAGTAGTACCGCGTAAAATGATATCTAAGCCAGTGGCCTGTCCCTCTTTCATCAATTCCCCATTCGTGTTTCGTCGTCCGACTGTTTCTTTAATAACATGTAAGCCAGACGATTGAGCGTTATACTGCAAAGTATGAATATAGGCCTCGTCTCGTAGTTGTTCAATACAGCTTATTCTGCTACTTTGGTCGAGCACGTTAACAAATTCAACATACTCAATGCGTTGTTGTGCAACCATAGTGGTAACTACTATTGCTAAAAATAGCGCAACGTACTTCATACTTTCACCTTTCGTTAATAGAACAAAATACTACTGTGAACTGAGAACATCAATACCAGAAATAAATTTTGCTTCATCTTTACTCTTACGAATAGTTTTAATATACTAAGTTTTAACAGAAATCGATGGATTCGTTATTGCTGCACAATGTGGATACCGCTATTTTTTAAATCTTCCTCTTATTTATTACCCACTACAATGGATATATCGTGAAACAGTCTATACAATTTTTCCTATTACTTCTGGTAGTCTGTTCTTTTACACATTCACAACAAATCGATATTAGGGGAATAGTAACAGATAGCACAACGGGGGAACGGATACCGTTTGTATCGGTTACAATAATCGGTAAGACGATAGGAACAACGACAAACGCGAACGGTTTTTATTTACTTGCTGGTTTGGAATCGGGAACTTACGACATTCAGTTTTCAATGGTGGGATACAGAAAAAAAATAGTTCGCACAACGGTTCGGCCCAATGTACCATCGGTTGTTAATGTTCGCCTGGTTTCTTCAGCAGTACAGTTAGGAGAAGTTGTGGTTGAAGAGGAAAGTCTTGACAAGCGAAGAGAAGTCAGCACCAGTTTGCATATAATGATACCGGAAGAATTGCAGAAAATTCCGGTAGCAGTTCAAGGTGATCTACTTCGTGCACTTCAGGTGCTTCCAGGCATAGTTTCCACCAGCGATATGAATGCGAAATTTTATGTTCGAGGGGGAGCAGGCGATCAGAACTTAATACTGCTCGACGGGATGAAAATTTACAATCCTTTTCATGCCTTTGGTGTATTCAGCATTTTTGACCCAGATTTAATTAATGCAACCGAAATATACACAGGTGCATTCCCTGCAGGGTTTGGTAATAGACTGTCGTCGGTTATCAATATTACGACTCGTAGCGGCAACAATACACGGGTTAGTGGAACTGTTGATATAAACTCAATGTATTCCAAATTGCAACTGGAAGGACCTGTGATGAACAACGTTAATGCGATACTCCATTTCCGTCGTTCAATCTTTAAGGACGCATTCCAAAGTTTTTTGCAAGAGGATGTTCCCCTTTCGTTCTATGACGGTTTTTCAAAAGTTACCATAGAGATGAATGAAAATGTTCGCTATACAGTGCAATATTTTTTCAGTGGAGATGACTTGAAAGGGTCTCGTGCAGTAGATGCAAATTACAAGTGGCGTAACAAATCTTTTGCTACAAATCTATCAACGTTGATTACTGATCGATTATTTATGCAAAGTATGATCTATCAGAATAGCTTTATTACGAGCAGAGAAACTTCTAACAACCCTTTGTTGTCTCCTGCCACTTCGGAAATTAAAGAACTTGGATTAAAAGCATTTTTTACACTGTATTCAGAGTCGCAATCTCAGTATCATTTTGGTTTTGAATTTAGTGTTCCCGAGTTTACTAATAAATTCCGCAATGGGGCGAATTTTCAAGTTGAACTTTCTGGCTCTGCACTTGATCTTTCTATGTGGCTGAGGTATGAAGTAAATGGTGCTCTATTCAAGTATGATATCGGCCTCCATGCAGTTCCAGTTCTTGCCACTCATTATGGATTTTCACCGAAAGTCGTGCAACCACGCATTAATGTAAGCTATGCGCTAAACGACAAAATGTTAATGAAGCTATCCTATGGGAAATTTTCACAAAATGTGATCACGCTTAATAACGAAGAAGATGTTATTTCGTTATTTGAATCGTGGACAAGCATACCAGAGGATATTGCTCCGTCAACCTCCGACCATTATGTTGCTGGAATCGATTACCATATTTTCTCTGGAACAATGGTAACAACACAAGTATACTATAAAACATATTCTTCCCTTGCGTTGTACAACCGTAACAAAATGAGCGTCAACGAACCCGATTATCGATCTGGTAAAGGATTTTCACGTGGTGTAGAATTTTTACTGCGCCATCGTATGAATTGGTTTGAATTGTTTGGTGCATATACGTTAGGTTGGACTCAAGTTACTGTTGATCAGTTCACTTATGCTCCGCGTTACGACAGGCGTCATGTCTTAAATATTACTGGCACAGTTTTACCAACCACCGATTTTGAGTTCAATGTCCGTTGGGAACTGGGAAGTGGTCTTCCTTTTACTCAGACAACGGGATTTTATGACCGTTTATTATTACCTGATCCGATCCGCACGCCGTACTATAATGAAACAGGAAGACCAATTGCAACACTCGGTTCACCAAATGCAGCGCGTCTGCCGGTTTATCATCGTTTAGATGTAGGGATGTATTACTCTCATAAATTTTCTGAGCAGATAAAAATGAAAGCCGGCATTACCATTATTAATGCCTACAATCAGAAAAATATTCTCTATTTTGATCGGTACACAACTGAAACAATTTATATGTTGCCGTTTTTCCCTTCGGCAACAGCAAAAGTGGAATTTTAGCGATGAAAAGATTCTTTGTATTATGTATTGCAGTTAGCATCGTCGTTGGATATGGATGTCAGCAGGAATTTCATCCGAATGGAGAATATGACGAACGACTGGTTGTGTATTCGATATTACGAATGGACACCGATACACAGTTCGTACGTGTGTACTCAACATACAATCCGAATGATAACAACCCAATAACCCATACGGTAGATACTGAAGTTATCGATGCAATTGTAACTATAAGCGACGGCAGCGTTACATATCAATTTCATGATACCCTTGTTGCTCGTACAGATACAGCAACACCGTACGGAAAAAATGTTCACGTGTATGTTGCCTATCAATTTAGACCGTCAGCTCGCAAGCAATATACGTTAACCGTACAATCTCCATCAAAAGGTTCGCTAACGGCAACGGCTGAAGTATTTGTTCCGGGAAGTATTTCTTTTCAAGGAGACGTATATAAAATGCTGTCGTCACCAAAAGAGCAGACGCAAGATACTGCCATTGTACTTACATTACGGTTAGGAGCAAACGCACCGGCTTACCTCGCAAGGTTCATGGTTCGTTACCGCCAATTAATTGGAACAGCGTGGGTCACAAAAACAATAGAAGTTCCTTACTTTGTTAAACAGGGAACAAGCTGGAATGATTATTCTGCCTTGTACCCGCAGATAGTTCCTCGAGGATATAATGCTACCGGTGTGGTTGAGGGTGAAGAGACTGTTTCATTTTCTAAAGAAGCGTATGTTACAACTTTACGGTATCTACGATATAGTATTGGGCAGAGCAGATTGGAATACAGTGGAGCATATTTCATATTAAATCAAGTTGATCAAGCCGTGTATTCCTATTACGCATTGGCAAATCAAGCCTCGGATCGGATATCGATTCGCCTTGACCAAATTGACTATTCAAATATTGAAGGAGGATATGGACTTTTTGGTGTGATAACACATTCAGAATCTCCATTCATTGTTCTCCCAAGCGATATTGAATTGCCATAAGGGAAAACATTTGTCATCCGCGAATAGATTCATTATATTTGTGACAACTGATCTACCTAAGAACTTCGTTTAAATAACAATACCTGCGGGAGTAATTCAGTGGTAGAATGCCAGCTTCCCAAGCTGGACGTCGCGGGTTCGATCCCCGTCTCCCGCTCTTCCTACCTTCCGACGATGTCGGGATTTTTTTTCTTTTCTCCCAGAACATTGCTATATTGCACCGGATATTCAACTAAGGGTACGATATGGCAGAAAAGATTCTTGTTGTGGAAGACGATCAAAATATCAAGTACCTTGTTACTTTTAAATTAAAGAATGCAGGCTACGAAGTTTTTTCTGCGTCAAATGGAGTAGAAGCCTTGCAGTTTTTGGAAAAAAATTCTGTTGATCTCATCATTACCGATGTAATGATGCCACTAATGACCGGTAAGGAACTCATCATTAAATTGAAACATAACCCAGCAACACAACATATACCGACCATTATGCTGACCTCGAGAACGCTTGAAAAAGAAGTGGTAGAAGGTCTGTCGCTGGGTGCAGATGATTATATAAAAAAGCCATTTAGTCCACAAGAATTACTGGCGCGCGTCAAAAACGTATTGAGCCGTAAGAAATCATGAGTTAACACTCATGCCATCCACTGTTCTTCCTGCAACAAAAAAGATTCTCTACACCCTTCTCGGTGTTGCTGCCGCAGTTATTCTACTTCCTCAATTGCTATGGTTGTTGTCGGAAGAAAAGCCGCTGAAAGTCGTTGTAGTGGATAAAACAGTAGGCGCCGATTTTCGGGAACATGCCTCCTTGTTCTGGTTGCTGAACCACTGGAAGATTGTCAAACCGGAAGATGGAGCGGCGTACAATGGCAAAAAAGATTATTACGGTTTTCATCCCACCGATAGTATTTTTAATAGCTTTACTGATTTCAATCTTTCAGAATGCGACATACTGTATCTCGCTGATACGTACGGTGTGTACCGTTATCCAATGGATTACGATATGTATGAACGCCTTATTCCAAAAGCAAACATACCTGCTTCACAATTGTACGGAGGGGTCACTGAGCAAGAAGTTACGGCGATTGAGCGATTTTCAGATGTCGGTGGAATACTTATCGCAGAATTCAATACGCTACACAATCCCACCGTTTATCACAATACCTCGCAACGCCTCCAACGCTTACTCGGCATACAATCGGAAGAGGTGGTGGGTAAATATTATGAAAGGCTCAGTGATGCGCCGTTGTGGATGAAGGAGCTTTACAGCATTCAAACAAACACGAAGTGGGAATTTGAAGGGAGCGGCATCATCATTACGGATGCAAGAGACATGCGTCAACAACATCCCAACATCATTGTGCTCGAAGCCGATGATATGAACATGACGATGATATCAATTCATACAAAACCTCATTCAATTATGGAAGGTGTTGCCGATGAGGTACCGTATTACTATTTTTTTGAGTACGTTAAACCCGATTCTTCCGCCATTGTATTGGCTGAGTTTTCGTTGAATTGCACAGAACGGGGATACGAAAAAATGAGAAAAGCAAATCTCCCGACGGTGTTTCCAGCTGTAGTTGCTGCAGATTCTTCACTTCGTACGTTCTACTTTACAGGCGATTTTGCCGACAGCGAGATTGATCCTTTCTTGACAAAGTTTTACTATGTCGAACTTCCACTCTATTACCTGTATTCGGTGTACTACGTTTCGAGCCAAACGCGGTTTTTTTGGCGAATGTATTTGCCTATGATGAACAATATTTTTTCACAAGCTAGTCAACCCTAATTTGTGAGGTGAAGTATTCTTTTCATATTTATACTTGTAATGACCATTGCGGCGGTGTTTATCATCGTCGTTATTTCCCTTGGGTTGATTATTCAGAAAATCCGTTCGGGAATCAACGTGCGGAGAAATCGTACATTTTTTAATAGAGCACAGCAGGCGTTAGCACAATTTATTCTTTCCGATATACAGGCTAACTTACCTCAATCCGCAAAACAGCAACAGGCGCTGGAGACTATAGTGCGGCAATTGTTTCGGGTTAGCGTCGAGAAGTTTGCAAAGGAACGTTCACACCGCAGGGATATTCTTCGCGAAGTGATGCTTGATTTTAGTCTTAATCTTACAGGTGAAACGCAAGCTCGGCTCGATTTTGCATTTCACGCGCTTGGCTTTGTTGCTGAAGAAATGAGTGCCGCACGAAGCAAAAAATGGTGGATTCGTGCCCGAGCATGTCATCGACTGCGGCTGATGCACGCCTTAGAAGCGCTCGAGGTACTTTCAAAAAATCTTGAAGATGACAATGAAGATGTTAGAATTGAAGCCGCACTGAGTCTTTTAGAAATTGTTGGAGTTGGTGCGTTGTCTTCCATTCTGTTAACGATAAAAGATATTTCAGGCTGGATGCGGGTGCGCATTTCAAACACTATTCTTGGATTTGGTGGAGAGGCAGTCCCGCATCTCATTGAGGGGATGAAATCGGACAATTATCGTGTAAAGAAATTTTGTATCGAAATGTTGGGCAGATTGGGAGATGTAACAGCGGTGCCAACGTTAATTGAATATTTGAGTTATGGCGTTCCAGAAGTACAAATTACGAGTTTAGAGGCATTCGGGAGAATTGGTGATCATCGAGCAATACCGATCATCATTAAATATGCAAAATCAGAAAATGAGCAATACCGTCTTGCGGCGGCACGGGCGCTTGGTAATTTAGGATCGCCGGCGACCGTCAGTGTGTTGAATGAACTACTTCTTCATGATACGATTGAAGTGCGACTTGCCGCCGCTGAGGCGTTGACAAAAATTGGTCAATTGGGTATTAAAACGTTGGAATATTCCGCACACTCTGAAAATGAAGATGCAAAGAAAGTAGCAATCCAATTTCTTCACGAACGTGAGGTGTTGGAAACAAGCTGATGATGGAACTTTTGCAACATATTGCCGAATTTGGATTGAGTGCCTATTCGCATTTCATCATTGGGTATTTTATTCTGGTGAATCTTTTTTATTTCACCATGTTGTGCGTTTCATTTGCCGCCATTGTTCACCACTTGCGACGCACTCAATTTACTAATCATACAGTTATTTTACAGTCGGAATGTAGTACGCCAATTTCTATCCTTGCACCGGCTTACAACGAATCTGCAACGTGTATCGATAGCACAAACTCGCTGTTAAAACTGAACTATCCAACAATGGAAGTTCTTTTCATTAACGACGGCAGCAAAGACAACACACTCGAGGTAATGATCAAAGAATTTTCGCTTGTGAAAACTCAGCGCGTATACATTGAAAAAATTCCGACTAAGCCTGTTCGTGGAATTTACATTTCAACGAAAAAGGAATACAGAAATCTAATTGTCATCGATAAAGTGAATGGTGGAAAAGCGGATGCATTGAATGTTGGCATCAACATTGCGCGCTATCCGCTAGTCTGCTCAATTGATGCCGATTCCATTTTAGAAGATGACGCACTGTTGAAAGTAGCCAAACCATTTCTTGACGATGACCGAGTTATTGCTGTCGGGGGAATTGTTCGCATTGCCAATGGTTGCGTTATTGAACGGGGCAGAGTGAAAGAAATTAGATTATCGAAAAAATTTCTTCCTTCATTTCAAGTAGTTGAGTACTTTCGTGCCTTTCTTTCAGGACGAATGGGCTGGGGAGCAATTAATGGCTTACTCATCATTTCCGGCGCATTCGGTTTGTTCAAGCGTCAAGTAGTGCTTGACTGTGGTGGGTATAAACATGATACTGTTGGTGAAGATATGGAATTAGTTGTTCGGATGCACCGATTCTGCAAAGATAATGGCATCGAAAGCAAAATTGCATTTGTGCCAGACCCCGTTTGCTGGACAGAAGCACCCGAAACCCTGAAAGTACTCGGACGACAGCGCAACCGTTGGCATCGGGGACTGATTGATACGCTTTTGATTCATAAAGGTATGCTGTTTAATCCACGCTATGAAGTGCTGGGTTTGGTTTCCGTCCCATATTTTTTCTTCATTGAGATGCTCGGTCCGCTCATCGAAGCGTTCGGATATATTGCCGTCATTGCCGGATTTATTTGGGGGATCATCAATCTCGAAGTTTTTATCTTATTTTTTATTGTGTCAGTAGTGTATGGCGTAATGTTTTCAGTCGGCGCTGTGCTTCTGGAAGAGATTTCTTTTCAGCGGTATCCCCGAACATCGGATCTTCTAAAATTGTTGTTTATGGGATTGATTGAAAATTTTGGCTATCGCCAAATTACAGTGTGGTGGCGTGTAAGAGCGTTTTGGGACTATATGAGAGGAGTAAAAACATGGGGATCAATGCAGAGAGTCGGTTTTGGTTCGTCCAAACCATCATGAGCTGTTACTACAATACAATAAATGTTGTAATAGAAGTTTCATTGAAAGTATAACGATATGAATATTTGCATCGTAGCAATCTTAGTAGTTGTTGGCGTTCATCTTTCTTTTGGGCAGAGTGAACGCCGCGTGAACGTTGATTCGCTGTTTTCCGTAGCTCGTGAGTTGGCGTTTGCTGGCCAACGTGACTCTGCTCGAATATTGTTGAATCGTGCCCTTGAGGTAAGTCCAAACTACACTGATATACTGATTTTCATCGCTCGCACGTTAGCATGGGACAGAAAATTCGACGAAGCACGTGAAACATTGCAACAAGTTTTTATTCAAGATTCAAGAAACTACGATGCATATGCAGTAGCAATTGATTTGGAGGTATGGGATGGAAAGTATGAAGAGGCGTTAATACATTGTGAGCGAGCGCTTCAAGTGTATCCAACCGATGAATATTTTTTGTTAAAGAAAGCGAATATTCTCCATGCGCTACATCGCGACACAGAAGCGTTGTTAGTCGTATCAATTCTTGAAAAGATTAATCGTGCTCATCCCGAAACGGAAAAACTTCGCCACGATATTGCAGGCTCTTCACTTTCGCAAGAAATATTGGTCAATGGAACAGTTGATGCCTACTCGCAGTATTTTGCACCGTTTCAACTTTTCTTTCTTCAATACAATGCATTACTGAACTTTGGTACAATCTCCGCGCGAGCAAACTATCGAATTCGCAGCAATACCAGCGGCGTGCAGGGTGAACTTGAAGCGTATCCGAAAGTAACAGACGGTGTTTATGCGTATCTCAACTATGGGTTTGCTGGTGCTTCATCAGTGTTGTTTCCTGTTCACCGCGTCGGTGTAGAAGTATTTTTTAAGATGCCGTCGAATCTTGAATCATCACTCGGCGGGCGACTTTTGACATTTACCTCTGGTAGTGATGTTTCACTATATACAGGATCGATTGGTTATTACTATAAAGATTTCTGGTTTTCGTTGCGACCGTTTCTCACAACAAAAAATGTTAGTCTCTCACGATCGTTTAGTTTTTCCACACGTTGGTACTATAGCGGCACGGCGGAAGAATTTCTTACCGGAAGAATTGGCACTGGATTTTCACCCGATGAACGAAGTTATGACCCTGTAGCCGATAGAGTGTATTACCTGAAGGCGCAATCATTCGGCCTGTGGTGGCAAAAACCAATCGACGATTATTCTGTTTTAACCTTGATATTCGATGTTATCAATCAGGAATTGACATTCAAGCGCGGTGAGTATGTAACGGTGTATTCCATTTCTGTAGGCTATCGCTACAAATTTTGATAAGAATACTACGCATCGTCAACAACAGCGGCGTCAGATACTGTTTACTGAAATTTTATTTGGATTTGTTGTGAGTACATTTGTCGTTCATCCTATCGGTGTTATTCACACGCCGTACCACGAAAAGTATGACGCTCCGCGTCAGCCTGTTCGGCATCAAGTACCCAAAAAGCGTGGTGGTGGCGAAGAGCCAATCATTGGGACCATCGAGCTCTTCCCACATCACAATTTTGAACAAGCCACTGACGACCTTGCCGGGTTTGAATATCTCTGGATTATTTTTTGGTTTGATAAAACTGAAGATTGGAAACCAAAAGTCCTCCCGCCGCGCGGTAGAACAAAGCGTGGTGTTTTTGCTACCCGTTCGCCTCATCGTCCCAATCCTATCGGTCTTTCGCTGTGTAAACTTGTTGATGTGAATGGTAGATTCATTCGTGTTGAAAATCCCGATATGCTGGATGGGACGCCGGTACTCGATATTAAACCGTACCTTCCTGTTATCGAGGCAATCTCTAATGCTAAATACGGTTGGATTGAAAACGTTGAGAAGGAGGGAATGCAGTTTAGTGTTGAATTGAGCCAACACGTTCAACAACAACTTAAGTGGTTTCATCAACACGAGGTAGGGGATTTTCTTGAGCAAGTTCTTCAGGTACTTTCATCCGATCCGTTTCCTCATCCCTACAGAAGGATTGAAGAAATAGGAGAACACCGGTTTGTCATTGCGCGTAAGTCATGGCGCGTTGTTTATTCAATTCACAACTCAACAGTACACATAGAAAAGATTTTAAGCGGCTACTCTGCCGAATCGTTGAACTCAAAAGAACCTCTGCACGATCGCAATCTGCACATTCAATTTCACCAACGATGGATGACAGATGAAGAGTAGAAAGCTACGCCGTCTGTTTTTCATGCTCTTGTTTTGCATTGGCAACAGTACTGCACAACTTAAAATTCTTGAACGCATTCAACTATTTCCCGACACACAATATGTTCCATCGTTCTCCGCTGATGGTACTGCTCACCTGATGAGCATCGAAACAATCGAACTGACGCGTCGGTTCAAAGCATCAATGGGAACGGTTTTTCCTTTTGCACAGCTTAATATCTTTGGGGTTATGATGCAATACAGTGCAGGCGGCTCTGTGCATTTTGAAGTTAGTCCTGCAGGGCAGGCACACATAGTATCCGATGAATATTACATTGATTATCTGATCATTGATATTCCGTTGGTACAAAAATATTTTGTGCGGTTTGCCGGCGGACACACCAGTCATCATTTAAGCGACAACTGGTATGAGAGACTTCATCTTTCTACCGCCTTTCATTATGCGCGGGATTATGCGAAATTATTTTTTATCTATCATGATGCACAGGGACTCTTGTTGTACGCTGGTATGAATTACGGTTACATCGTTACCATTAAACAGCGCATTGCAAAGCCGTGGCACGTGCAAGCAGGGGGAGAAATTGCTGTTGCGCAACTGTGGGATGCTATTCAACTCTATTATGCGGCAGATGTCAAAGTGCGGCAGGAGGCCGATTTCAGTACAACCATGTCGCATCAACTCGGAGTCAGATTTACGTCAGTTAATTCCAGAAACCTCCGGGCGGCATTTCAGTTTCGGTACGGACTTGATGAGCGGGGGCAGTTTTTTCCACAGCATCGGAGGTTGATGACTGTAGGATTGTATTTCGATTTATGATTTGTTGTGATATTTAGAAATAATCGCAATATTCCACTACATAATTTTTTTTCACATTAATTCCAATTGTTATGAAATCTGGCATCATTTTTCTCGTTGCAGGGCTTACTGTATTTGTCTCTGCACAACAACCAAAATCCCTTTCCATCATTCCCGAGCCGCAAACGGTTGTGGTAAAATCCGGTCAATTTAAAATTACGTCCGCTACAAAAATTATCTTGGGCGCGGGGAGTGCATCTGAGCAGTTTGCCGCGCAACAATTGAATGATGAACTTGAATTTCTCAAAGAATCTCAACTGAAAGTTACGGATGAAAATTCAATCAGAAAACTTTCCTCAAATTTTATTTTCATTGGAGCCCCGAATACCGAATTAAGCAAAAAATTTCTCAAAGAACGCAAAGGCGTACTGTTGCCAGAGATGAAACCGGAAGGATATTTTCTCGACGTTGATGCAAAAGGTATCGTCATTATTGCAGAGAGTGAAAAGGGGAAATTCTACGGGGTGATGACATTACTGCAAATGTTACAAAAAGAAGGACGAAGCATTTCCATTCCTGCCGTTGCTATTCATGATTTTCCTGCACAGAAAATCCGCGGTATCACAGACGACATCAGCCGCGGACAAATTTCGACTGTTGATAATTTCAAAAAGATTATCCGATTCTGCGCACGGTATAAAATGAATGTCTATTCGCCGTACATCGAAGATGTGTTTCTCTTCAAAAATCATCGAGCGCTTGGCGAGGAACGGGGGGCTTTGACGGCGGCAGAATGGAAAGAACTCGATGCCTACGCGAAGAAATACTTTGTCGAAATGATTCCGATTTTTGAAACGCTTGGTCATTGGGAAAACATTCTGATACGTCCTGACTATATGAAGTATGGCGAGTTTCCTGGTGCTCACACAGTGAATGTCTCTGACGAAAAAGCGTATGCACTGTTGGATGAAATGATTGGTGAAATTGCTTCAGCATTCAGTTCGCCGTATTTCAACATTGCCGCCGATGAATCGTGGGACGTTGGTCTTGGCGCCAACAAAGAACGTGTAGCAAAAAGCGACTTGGCAACTGTTCATGCAGAACATTACAAGCGTGTGTTTGCGATAGTTAAAAAATATGGAAAGAAGCCGATGATGTACGGCGATATTATTCTCGAACATCCGGATATTCTTAAAAAAATTCCGAGTGATGTGGTGATGGTTGATTGGCATTACGGCGCTTCATTTGATTATCCGAGTCCGGAGATCTTCAGAAGCGCAGGGTTTCCGTACGTTGTTTCGCCGGCAGTGTGGAATTTCACCGGACCGTTTCCCAACTACATCAACACGATGATGAATATTTACTATTTGAATCTCGATGGATACCACAACGGTTCGTTGGGTATTCTCTGTTCAAACTGGAACGATTTCGGGGGCGAGGCGTTGCGCGAATTGAATTACTACGGTTTTGCATGGACAGCAGAGTGTGCGTGGAATCCATTGAACGCGGATAATCTACATTTTGACCGGAAGTTTTTCGACGGCTACTTCGATGCCGCGCAGGATAACATGCGCGCTGTGTATTTGCTCCTTTCCAGTCTTGCAAATCAGTATCACTGGTACGAATTGTGGCGGCACCCGATGTTGCCTAACCGCGACGATATGATTTGGGAAAAACGTTTGCCGCTGATGCAAAGAATGCAGAGCATAAACACCACCATGCCTTTTGTTTTAGCGCTGCTCGACAAAGCGAAGAAAGAAGTGACAAGAAATGCCGAGCATCTGCAATACCTCGAATTTGTAGCGCGGTTGAATTTGTGGTTTGCCAAAAAGATTGAAGCGCAGGAGCGGATAAAATTATTATTGAAAGATACCATTCGCACAAAACAATCCATTGCTTCTGAAATTGCTGAACGAAGCAGATCGGTTGTTGAAGAATTATCGAAGGTGAAAGCGGAATTTGAACGGGTGTGGAATACAACCAACAAACCGCACGGTCTCTCTCTTCTTTTGCAACGGTACGACCGACAAGCGGCATACTGGAACGAAATCATCGAACAGATTGGCAAGGGAAATTTCAATCTTGATCCGTTGTTGAAAAGTCAATGGGTGTATCACCCACGGACTGGTAGTAACGGGAAAGATTCTGCTCTTGTGACGAAAGCGTATTTCAGAAAAATATTTACCGTGCCTAGCAGTATTGCTTCAGCCAAACTGCAGTTACTGGGTGATACATGGGCGAAAGTGTATGTGAACGGAAAGTTCGTTGGTGAAGTTATTGCACGTCGTTCACTTTCGTTGTTGGTGGAAAACCAGCGTGCGAAAATTTTTGACATCACTCCGTTCCTGCGTGATTCTATGAACGTCATTGCCATCGAAGCGCAAAGTTTTGAAAAACATGGTTCGGCAGGAGCGAATGTGTATGGCGAAATTGTTTCAAAGGATGGCGCGGTGCAATTACTTATGACCGACGGAACCTGGAAGGTGTCTGAAACTACAGCTAACGGGTGGACGGAGGTGTTGTACAATGACACCCTCTGGGTTCAGGCGTATGTTCAAAAATATCCCTTTCCGGTAGTTCAGCCAAATCTCGCTATCGGGCGAACGAGTTGGTTTGAGCGGTAACATTATTAAATTTTTAAGATTACAAGATTGATAATCGCATATGCTTACTACCCCGATTATTAAAAATGCTAATCGGTACTTCATCGAATGTTGTCGCACGAAACTAACAAAAGAATATCTTCCAAAGATTGAAGAGTGTCTGAAAAATCTTTCCGATGACGATATCTGGTGGAGAGCGCATGAAACAAACAACAGCATCGGAAATCTGATGCTGCATCTTGCCGGAAATATTCGTCAATGGGTTTATCATCATCTCGGCGGAAAGGAATTTGTGCGTCAACGCAACAAAGAGTTTTCCGAGCGGACGAACATTCCGAAAGAAGAACTAGTGAAGCGCCTCCAATTAGCGGTACATGACGTTGATAGTATCTTAAGCACATTTCCAACAGAACAATTACTGCAGCGCTACGTTATTCAGGGATACACTGTTACAGGTCTCGAGGCGATACTTCACATTACAGAACATTTTTCGTATCATACAGGACAAATCGTCTATATTACCAAACTGCGGACAGGGAAAGATTTGAAGTTCTACAATCTTTAGTATTGATGATAAATGGAACAAGAAATTTCAACAGAGGTTACAATACAACAGAAACCAATTATTCGATGGAGTTTGCTCACAGCCGGTACAGTCTTTGTCGGGCTTGGCATTCTCGGAATGTTTTTGCCGTTGCTGCCCACAACTGTCTTTTTTCTGATGGCGGCGTGGTGTTATGCCCGCAGTTCAAAAAAATTATATGATTGGCTTCACCACAACAAATACTTTGGTAGATATTTAAGGAATTATCGTGAAGGGAAAGGGATTTCTCTTGCATCGAAAATCTCGACGATCATCATTTTATGGTCCAGCATTGGCTACTCAATTGTGGTAACAGAATCGTTCGTCATTCATCTGATTCTTCTTGCTATAGCCATTGGTGTTACACTTCACATCATGTTCATCCCCACATACCGATCGGAATGAACTTCACAAGTATCCATCGTACTAATAAGAGGAACACTATGAAGCACATACTTCTTCTTTTCTTCTGTTGTGCGTTTCTGTACTCTCAAACAACCAAACCGGTTGAAGGAATTCGCAGCAACACGCCTGCTGTACACGCTCTAAAAAATCTCACCATCATTCCCTCGCCGGGAAAGAAAATTGAAAAGGGAACAATTGTCATTCGCAATGGAATTATTCAGGCGGTTGGAACAAATATTCCAATACCTGCTGATGCCCGTGAGTGGGACTGTAGCGGCATGACGGCTTACGCAGGAATGATCGATCTGTTTACTGAGTATGGTTTACCGAAAGCGCGTCCCACGCAGGCGGAATCATTGCGAGGTGCAGGTTACTGGAATGCCAATGTCAAAGCAGAATATTCGGCGGCGGAAAATTTTTTCCCGGATAACTCAACTGCCGAAAAACTCCGTGCTCAGGGATTTACTACTGTGCTGAGCGTTCCACCTTCTGGCATTCTCAAAGGAGCGAGTGTGGTGACAAATCTTGGTGAAGGTGGTGCGAACGAACAAATACTACAGAAAGATGTATTCCAGCATGTAACGCTTCAACGTTCCGGGTTTGGTGGAGGATATCCGAATTCGCTGATGGGGCAAATTGCGTTAATACGGCAAACGTTGATTGATGCCAAATGGTATTCCGATGCGCAGAAAATCTATGCAAAAAATCCAAGTCAATCGAAACCGGAAGAGAACAAAACACTTGCCGCACTGGAGCATGTTATTACCAGAAAACAAAAAGTTGTCATTGAAACCGGAGATGAATTAACCTCTCTTCGCGCAGGTGCTATTGCAAAAGAATTTTCACTTCCAATCATTGTTCGCGGCAACGGATATGAATACCGCCGGCTCGATGCCATTAAATCCTTAAATGTACCGATTATCCTACCGCTAAATTTTCCTGATCCACTAGCAGTTGAAACACCGGAAGATGCTTTCAACGCCAGCTACGAAGAACTTCGTCATTGGGATTTTGCTTCAGAAAATCCCGCGCGATTGAAAAAGGCAGGCGTGCTGTTTGCGTTCACGGCACATCAATTAAAAGATGTAGCCAAATTCAGGACGATGGTGAACATGGCTATTGAGTGTGGTTTAAGTGTTGATGATGCGTTAGCGGCAGTAACAACAATTCCCGCATCACTTCTTGGCATGGAAAAACAACTTGGGACAATTGAACAGGGAAAAATTGCAAACCTTGTGATTACCGAAGGAGAACTTTTTGCCAATAAGTCGAAAATCCGCGAAACCTGGGTCGCAGGAAAACGCTATGAAGTAAAGCCGAAAGTGGAAGTTGACATCCGCGGAACGTGGTCATTCACCTCTGCTACAGTTGTTGGAAAGATAGACACGGCTACACTCGAAATTTCCGGTGAGGCAGAATCGCCATCTGCGCAACTAATTCGCGGTGCGGTGAAAACAAAAATTTCTTCATTGACGTTATCGAGAAAGCAGATTGCATTTTTGTTCGATGGTGATTCGCTTGGTGTTACCGGTGTTGTTCGTTTGTCGGGCGCCGTGTCGGAAAACAAGATGTCCGGTATTATTGAGTTCCCCAATGCCGAAAGCGGAACGTGGAGTGCAGTTCTTCGTTCTCCTTTCGTTACTAAACCTGACACTGCAAAACCAGCTGAACCATACTGTGCAAGTAACGACGTGGTATATCCTGACGGTGCTTTCGGACGAAAAGAAATTCCAAAACAACAAGACGTGCTTGTGAGGAATGCGACGCTGTGGACTTCTGGCCCGTTGGGAAAACTTGACCAGACCGATATGCTGATTGTCAAAGGGAAAATTGCAAAAATTGGAAAAGCATTAACAGCGCCCGACGGTGCGATTATTATTGATGCTACAGGGAAACATGTAACTCCTGGATTAATAGACGCACATTCGCATACAGCAATCTCTGGCGGTGTGAATGAAAGCGGACAGGCGATTACTGCTGAAGTGCGTATTGGTGATGTTGTCAATTCCGACGACATCAACATCTACCGCCAGTTAGCCGGTGGATTGACCACGGCAAATTTACTGCACGGTTCAGCAAATCCGATTGGCGGACAGAATCAGGTGATAAAATTGCGGTGGGGAATGTTGCCGGAGCAAATGAAATTTGAAGGGGCAATTCCTGGAATTAAATTTGCGCTTGGTGAAAATCCGAAACAATCGAACTGGGGAGATAATTTCACCACCCGCTATCCGCAAACACGCATGGGCGTTGAACAAATTATCCGCGATGAATTTATTACTGCGCGTGAATATGACCGACGGATGAAAGAGAAACAGAATCCCAATCTCGTTCCACCTCGCCGGGATCTTGAGTTGGAAACAATTGCGGAGATATTGAATAAACAGCGTCTCGTTCATTCGCACTGTTACCGACAGGATGAAATTCTTATGTTGCTACGAGTGTCGGATGATTTCGGATTTCAGATCGGAACATTGCAGCACGTGCTGGAAGGATATAAAGTTGCTGATGAAATAGCGAAGCGGGGAATCGGTGCGTCATGTTTCAGCGATTGGTGGGCGTATAAGTACGAAGTCATTGACGCAATTCCGTATGCAGGAAAGTTGATGTACGATGCGGGAGTTCTTGTGTCGTATAATTCCGATAGCAACGAAATGGCGCGTCGCATGAATCTTGAAGCGGCAAAAGCAGTGAAGTACGGCGGAGTGAACGAAATCGATGCGCTGAAATTTGTGACCATCAATCCGGCAAAACAATTGCGGATAGACAACCGCGTCGGCTCATTGGAAGAAGGAAAAGATGGTGACTTTGTTCTTTGGAGCGGGCATCCACTCTCTACCTATTCGAAGTGTGAACAAACGTGGATTGAAGGGAGAAAATTTTTCGATCTTCAGGAAGATGCTGAGATGAGGAAAGAAGTCGCAAAGAAAAAAGCAGAGTTAGTGCAAAAGGCGTTGAAATCGAAAAAGAAAGGTTCCGGCACTCCCCCGTCATTACCGCAAAAGAGCAGTGAGTATTCATGCCATGAAGAATTTTCTGCAATGGAAGGAGGATACTGAGATGAATATCGAATTCCGAATGTTGAATAATCAACAGAACTTTATGTCATTTTTCGACGCGCTCCACATGCAGTCAATCCGTCTCGTACTCAGGATAACTTTTCTTCTTTTCTTCTCCATCATCAATTATTCATTATCAATTGCCTCCGAACCGATTCCGGCAAAAAAGCAGGATCATCCGATTGCATTAGTCGGAGGAACAATCCATCCGGTGAGCGGTTCGGTAATTGAACAGGGAATGATTTTGTTTGAACATGGGAAGATTACGAACATCGGAAAAAATATCAATCTTCCACCAAATACAGAACGCATTGATGTAACAGGAAAACATATCTATCCCGGATTTATCAATACCGTATCACAGATAGGTTTGCAGGAAATCGAAGCGGTTCGCGCTACACTCGACTTCAGAGAAACTGGTCGTATCAATCCGAACGTGCGCACCGATATTGCTGTTAACCCGGAAAGTGAACTCATACCAACCACACGTGCAAATGGTGTTACTATTGTGCACGTTGTTCCTTATGGTGAGTTAATTGCCGGACGATCATCCGTGATGATGCTTGATGGTTGGACAAATGAAGAGATGACGTTGAAAACACCTGCAGGATTATATGTGTATTGGCCTTCAATGACAGTTTCTCGCTCGCCAATCGTTCAACAATCTGAAGAAGAGCAAAAAAAGCGTATTGACAAAGCGCTCAATGAGTTGCGCTCTGCGTTTGCAGATGCCCGGGCGTATGTGAAAGCGAAGAATGCAGAGCCGACGAAACATAAAAGCGATGTGCGTTGGGAAGCGATGTCTCCATTGTTCGATAAGAAAATTCCGTTCATTGTTGCCGCGAACGATATGAAGCAAATCCAGTCAGCAGTGCAATTTGCGAAAGATGAAAATGTGCGTCTGATTATTCATGGTGGGAGAGATGCATGGCGAGTAACGGAGTTGTTGAAGGAAAACAACGTTGCCGTAATTGTCGGTCCTATACATGATCTTCCGAACAGACGATGGGAGGACTTTGACAACCCCTTTACACTTCCATTGAAATTGTATCAAGCAGGAATACTCTTTTCCATTGCCGGAGACGGAGGTGGAGCGATGTACGAGCGAAATTTGGCGTACCAGGCGGCAACCGCTGCGGCGTATGGATTGCCAAAAGATGAGGCACTCAAATCTATTACACTCAATGCCGCAAAACTGCTTGGCATTGATTCTCAGGTTGGTTCACTTGAGGTGGGGAAAGATGCAACACTGATTGTTACCACTGGTGATCCGCTGGAAATCATGTCTAACGTCGAGATGGAATTTATTCAGGGAAAAAAGATTGATTTACGGAGCCGTCACACGCAGTTATGGAAGAAGTACGAAGAGAAATATCGGCAGTTGGGTATTGTGAAGTAAGCGCTGACGTGCGACTCACGTTCACCGTGAGTCGCACGTAGTGACTACTTCAATGTCGTGGTTTTTTCGCCGCGTAATTTTTTAGAAACTTGAAAAATGGTTCGTAAACAAGCTAATGTTAAGCTGAGTACCCGCCTGCCTGCCTGAACGGCGAAGTCGAACCACGATGATTATCTACAGTGTCACACCGAGCGTCCGCCAGCAAAAATGATGTGACGGACAGGTAGTCGAGGTGTGACAACACCTGATTACAACAGTTTCCCAGATACCTCTTATATCTAATCTGTCTGCTCTGTCTGACCAACAAACAAATCCTACCTCTCCTGTTTTTTTTCGGTTAACATCAAAAAAATTGCAATGAAGCCGCTTAAATTTCGCTAAATTCAGCACTTCGAAAAATTTTTTTAAAATTTTTCCATTTTACGCTCTAAAATGAACTTCAAAAATACTATAAGTACCTAAAGGGGAAGGTATCAAGTTTTTTTACATTGTACGATAAACAATAACTGGGAAATTTATGAACAAAGAAATTTTTTTGATGCTTCTTTCATTTCTCTTTCTTGGCTGCCCGGAGGAGAAGAAGCCGCCGATTATTATTCCTCCAACGCCAACCAATTGCGAGTACCCGCCAGGTAACCGCAACTTTACATGGCGGTTGGATACGGTGGCATTTTTTCCATCGTTCCTTGGTGGTATTCACGCTTTTTCAGACTCCGATGCATACCTGATGGGATACATTGGCGAAGGAAAGCCGCCGTGGAGGATTTTTGTCGGTAAACATTGGGATGGGAAAACTTGGGATACAAATATTCATGGCACAGATGCAGAGGTTGGACATTATGCTAATGATGTTGCTGGCGATGATCATTTTATGGTTTCAGTCGGTAATTATGTTATTGCACCACCTGGTAAACCCGCTATAGCAGAATTTGATAACCGGACAAAGAAATGGAAAAGTTATCAATTTCAAACACAGGGCGAACTGCGTTCAGTGTGGACTGACGGGAAAGGATATTTTATTGCCGTAGGAGATCATGGGATGGTCTATACAAAGGATGGATACACGTCTGGGTGGGTGTATAGTAAAGTACCATCGGATTTTAATTTTTTGAAAATTGCAGGTGTCTCCAAAACCGAAATATATATTATGGGGTACAAGAATCTTGCAACCGGAGAGTCGTTCGATCAGATTTGGAAGTACAACGGGTCTATGTGGCAAAAATTTTTCGACACGCAAGATTCAACGTATCTTTTACCGTTAGCAAAAGAAGATTACGTTGCGGATATATATCCTCTTCGCTGCAGTATTACGGATTCACTTCTTCTCTATGTTATCGGAGATAATTCGTATCTCTTCCGTTCAAAAGGTCAGGAGATTCCATCTTCAAAAATAAATCTTGCAGACCTGGGCTTGCCATTAAAACAAAATGGCAGATCTGGGTTAGATGTAAATGCGTATTCACCAAACGATGTGTGGATATTTGGGACCCGGTACAATTTCTATCATTGGAATGGAAATAATTTCCAAAAGATAGTTATACCTGGGTTGCCAAATGACGATGCACATTTTGGCGACCAGAGAAAAATGTTTAAGACATCCACCGGGAAGATTTTTCTTCCGACGGAAGTCAGTTCACAGGTGTACGTTGTAGTGCAAGGTACACCATAAAAAAACCGCCGTGCAGTTGGCGCTGCACGGCGGCTGCACCGCTACCAGTGGTCGGCTCATACAGTTATAATAATAAATATACTGTAGCATGGGAAATCGACGGGACTATCTATTCTGCAAAATATAATGGCTTATCATGGCTTTCGTCAACAATGGTAGCCAGCAATTCAAGTGGCGGAACAATGCTGGCAACTATTGACAAGACAACATCAACATTGATTGGGCTCTGGAAGAAGCCGAACACTTCCTTTGCATTAACCTCTAGCGGTTTTCACCAGACTTCCGGTCAGCAGCAGCAAAAGAGCGAAAACAGTCAGCTCACTTTTGTAAGTTACCGCTTGAACAAACATACTCTCATCAATCTCGAATCCGACACGCTTCTTGCCGCAAAAGGATACAAAGGAATGATTGCATTTGAAATTGCCGGACTTTCTCGGCAAACCTCTTCAGCAACAAGCGAAATAGAAGTGGGCAAAGAAAACCGGAGGTTGAAATCAGATAAGATTACCGTTGCCTCTAACACGGAGGCGCTGAAATTTGCCGGTGCATACTATGCCAAAGGACTTACCATACCTAAAGGCCCGCGATTGAACGAGTTAAACTTACTGGTAACACTGCAACTGAAAGATGCAAACACTGATGAAGTTGTAAAAGAGATCTGGACCGTTCCCTTCTCTCGCCTTGCTTCTGCAACTACAACCGATGGGGAATACCGTACCATGAATATTTCGCTGAATGGGTTGAAAGGTCGCGAAGTATATCTTGAGGTTACTACCCCCTCGCACATCGAGCCGGTCTTTGTGGATGATTATTACATGTATAAAGGGGACGACTTGAAGATGAAGAAATTTTTTGCCGAGCCAGCGTTTATGCCGACTGAATATGCATTGCATCAGAATTATCCCAATCCATTCAATCCTTCAACAACAATTAGATTTGATCTGGTTGAGCCGCAGTATGTAACCTTGAAGGTATACAATTCGCTTGGTCAACAGGTGAAAGAACTTGTGAATGAATACTACAGTGCAGGGAGCCATGAAGTAACGTTGAACGCATCGTCATTATCGTCCGGCGCATACTTCTATAGGATGACCGCAGGGAAATTTACGGCAGTGAAGAGTTTTGTTTTGGTAAAGTAAATAATGATGGCGGGGCGGAGTAAACGCCGTCCCGCCAATAAAAATATGATGCACCGAAAAATTCTCTTGTTTATCTCTATCGTTTGTTCAACAATAGCACAGGAAAAAGAATCCTGTGTTTTACAAGAGCTCGTTAACAGAAACAAAAACATTACACAAGCAGCACGCTTAGTAGGAATTTCGCCCCGACTTGTTGCCGCTGTCATCTATGCCGAGCGGTTGAGGAATGTTCATTGGGATGATACCATTTTGGATGAAGTGCTGGCAAGAAACGGTTATAATAGTTCAGTCGGTTTTGCACAGATCAAGGTAAATACTGCGTTTTGGATTGAAGAGCAGTTGCATACGCCGGAAGGAACATATTTTTTGGGAAAGCAGATTCAATCGTTGTTTTCCCGCAGCAGATCAAGAGAAGCCTTGGTGAAAAAACTCACCGTGGATTCACTAAATATCCACTACTGTGCCGTGTATCTTGCTATGATTAAAAAGCGATGGAATGAGGCGGGATATTTTTTTACCCCCTTCAATGAAACTGGTTTGTTAGCGACGCTCTTTTCACTTGGTATTGTAAAATTAAGCGGAGAAGAACGGCTTCCTCACGCTAATGCAGCAATGAATAAATTTGGAGAAACAGCACAACGGTTTTATAATGGCTTTGAGTTAAGAGAGAAGTTTGGGGAGTAGGTTTTTATCTACAAGCGGTCTCAAAAAATGAAAAATGAACATACCGAGCGAAGTCGAAGCGTAACAATTCATAACAAATCATGTCTTGATTTCGTTTGATATGACATTTATGATAGTACTTTATCCTTTTTTGAGATGGCTTCTCAGTTAACATAGCGATACGTGCAGTCTTTAAGTGCAGAAAAACATCAACCCACGTTCTAGTTATCTTTTGCTCCCTGATCAATCCATCGTCGAAAGAGATTGATTTCTTCTTCGCTCAGTTTCTTCTTTGAGAAAATTGGCATCTGTGCTCCTTTAGGGGGATTGGGAAGGAGTTTTTTGATAAGATAACTTTCAGCAGAGTTTCCTGGCACGATAACATTTTTTGATTTTCCGCTTTTTAACATCAACTCCACATTATCCATCGCAAAGTTTGCCGGATTTTCGTCATCTTTTTCATGACATTTCAAGCATCGCGCTTTCACGATTGGAAAAATATCTTTTGAGTACGAGACTGTTTGAGCAACCGTTACAGAAAAAGGGAATGCAAACAGCGCAAAGAGCAACAGAATAACCATGAGAGACCTTCGAGTTAATTATTTTTAGCGCCTTGGTCTATCCACCGGGAAATCATGTTAATAGTTTCGTCATCGAGTGGCTTACGACCACGGGGCATTTGGCGGCCAAAGTCAGCTGTGCCGCGAAGTTTTTTGATGAGGATGCTCTCTTCACCTTTTTTTGGAATCACCACTGGTCCGTGTTTGCTTTCGCCGCTCATTAACTGCTGATAGTTTTCTAAGTATAATCCACTGGGGCTTTCATCTTCAGTGTTATGGCAACTCAAGCATTTTTTTACTAAAACCGGCATCACATCTTTTTTGAAAGAAACTTTTTCAGTGTTCTCTTGTGTGAAGCTGACAGAGAAACAAATAAGGCAGAGTATTAACGATGTTTTCATATGGCAATGTTTTAGTTTAGTTATTTTGTGCACCTTCTTTTATCCATGTGACAATTTTTCTGAGATCGCTATCTGCAACAGGGCTCCCTCCGAGCGGCATTCGGCTTCCCTCGCTGGCGCCGAGCGCTGAACCTCCTTTTAATTTTCGTATTAACAAACTGTTTGTATCTCTGGCAACAACTACCGGACCGCGGTTACTATTACCAGCCATGACGTGAGCATAAGAATCAAGAAAGAGATTATTGGTTCCACCATGGCAGCCGGTGCAGCCGTATGTTGTTGTAAAGAGTGGAAGAATATCGTTTGCAAAACTTATGGTTGCAACCGCTCCAATCACTTTAAACTGTTTGCTGTTGCTCAATTTTCCGTTGGCAGTGACAACCACTCCGCCAGTGACTGCATTGGCAGGAACTTTTACTCGAATCAGCGTATCACTCCATAGCACTATCGTGTCGGCGTTGATACTACCGAATTTGACCGTTCCTTTGGTTGATGTGAAATTTTTTCCGTTAATGACTACAGTGTCACCTACTGCTCCTGAATCGGGTACAATTGAGGTTATAGAGGGAGCTGTTGAAGATGGAGGAGAAACAGGATCACCCTGATCTTCACAGGCATTGAAACATGCTGCAAGAGTTACTGCTACAATAACAAAAAAACGTACGCTCATACACTTTTTCCTTTTAGAGATAGAAATGGAACATGACTTGCAATTCGTTGTTTGAAATTTCTGTTTTTGTTTCCTGATTAATTCGCAGGAGCGGGCGAACTTCAACCCCGGTCAGAGGAAAGATTTCGGCGCCAATGGTAATGCGTGAAACGGTACCATCGGCAAGGTCAATATTCGGATCGTAGAATTCATAGCCGAGTTTTAAGTCAATACCTTCATAAATAATATAGTTTGCTTCGGTATAGAAAATATTTCCTGTAACTTGTTTTCCAAGTGTCGTATTTCGGGATTCAATGAAATCTATTTCACCCAGTAATGTGAAATTATTTGCAATAGATATTACTCCAAATCCACCCCAGAGTTGGGTTTTACCTGCAGTACCGGTTGCAGGAAGATGATACACTGAACCGCCAAGATTGAAATTTATGAGATCGGTTTGCATGTTCATATCTGCTCGTACCACCAACGTTTTATTTTTAGTTCCACCTGTTCCTGCAATTCCACCTTTACGACCATTGAACAATCCAATATTGACGGTGAATATGCTCGGATTAAACCCCAACTCCAGTCCGGTATCTTCCGAACCTTGTCCAAACCCTAATCCTTGTGGATACGATGCAATAGCAGGATTAATAGGAAAATACGGGCCGTTACGGATAAAAAGGTTATGATCATCCATCTTCAATCCGTACGCCGGTACAAAATTTCCAATCTTTATGTACCCATCGAGTGGCAATACTTTTGCAAGACCAAACACCTCAAAACCACTATAGAGTCCCTTGTCAAAATAAATCCTAAACTTTTTATTTAATCTCAAATCGAGATATAAATCTCCCTGCATCTGGAAGAAACTGGAGGTTGAATTTTGTTCCTGATAGAAAAAAAGCGTTCGGTAATCCATGCCAATGGTGAAGAAATCATTCAACGATGGCGAAAATTCATCCAGGTCGGTTTGATCCTTAAATGTTGGTAAAGTCAATTCTTCGCGTCCGTATGTTGCGCCAAACGTACTACGCATTCCCTTTCCCGTTGGGTTGATGTGGCAGGATTGGCATTTGGCGCCTTGTCGCGTGGAAAATTTCGGTAGCGCTTCAGTGGTATGAATGAACAACAGTAAACATCCAGTAGCCAAGAGCAATACTCGTTTCATAAAAATCCTCCAAAGGAAATAATCGAAAGCGTAAAGGTGTGTGCAATGTATTACTTAGAGAATACATTTGCAAGATGAAAACATAGTAACGTGAGTCAGCTCAAATCAATTTGCGGCGGTTTTTAATGTAGTCAACAAAAATATACTGACCAAGATTGTTGAGCGAGGAATAGTATGCTCTCCCTTTATTGGCCTTCGTCAATTCTTCTACGAAGTTAATAAGGTAAGGATCCCGTGCAATCATAAACGTGCTGATAGTGATTTTTTCGCGGCGACATTGCACTGCCTCATCCAGCGTTTTGTTGACAATTTTTGGATCGAGTCCGAACGAATTCTTATAAAGTCGGCCATTATCTTCGAAAATTGCTGATGGCTTGCCGTCGGTGACCATGAAGATCTGTTTGTTAACGTTGCCGCATTTGCGAAGAATGTTGCGGGCCATCTGCAATCCGGCACGAGTGTTGGTGTGGAACGGACCGACTTGGAGAAAAGGAATTTCTGCAAGACTAATTAACTGTGCATCATCACCAAAGGTGACACAGGCAAGAAAATCTTTCGGGAATTTTGTTTGAATCAGTTCGGCAAGCGCCATGGCGACTTGTTTTGCCGGAGTAATTCTATCTTCGCCGTATAAAATCATGCTGTGCGAAATATCAATCATTACCACGGTGGCGCAAGAGGAAAGATTTTCTGTTTCATATACTTCCAAATCATCTTCTTGAAGATGAAAGTTATCCAGACCGTCACGTTTCAGAGCGTTGGTCATTGTAGAAGTGAGATCGATGTTTGTAGGCATATCACCAAATGTCCATTTCTTCGTTTCGCTCAACCGTTCTATACCGGTACCGGTGTGTGGCGTTTCGTGGCTTCCGAATGGATTTTTCTTTAGCGATGAAAAAATTTCTTTCAATGCATCTTGTCTGATTTTTTGAATTCCCTTTGTCGTCAATTCAAAGCGATTATCAACTTCTTCAATAACACCGAGTTCTTTCAGCTTCTCAATTAGTTCTTCCATAGACAGGTTTTCGTCGAAAATGCCGTATTCTTCCGCTAGTTGACGAAGCCACTGCAATGCTTCATTAACATCGCCGCTGGTCTGCAACACAAGATAGTTAAACAGTTTGGTTAACTGTTCAAGCCGTTGTTCATCGGTTGCCGAGTGTTCATTCCATTTGCTGTAGAGAAACTTCATGAGTAATTGAGAATTGAAAGTTGAACATGAACAAGTACTTTTTCTTCAAGATGTTTTTTGTTGTCTTTAGAATTACAATTAATCATAATCTTCAAATGTTCCCTTTCCACTGAAAATCGTTCCCACCAAATCTTTGTAGTATGTTACATGGTCTACTTCATCTTTGGCAATTTTTGAATTTTGGTGAAGCCCATCAAGCACAAATTCCATTGCGGAGGCAAGTCCGTACTGATCGTTGTCGTTGAGTTTGAAATATTTTTTTGCGATCTCTTTCAATGTTGGTACGCGATTAAGTTCTGCAAAATATGCGGCTTGCGGCATGTCGTCCGCAACGAGCAGTGAATTTCCATTTTCAAACCAAGTGACTATTTTTGAATATTCGTTCACCTCTTTTTCAGGTTGTCCCTGCGGTGCTGTTGTTCGTTTTGGTTTCTGCAAGGGATCAGGGAAATATTTTTTGAACACTTCTCTGGTTGCCTTGCCAATGAGCGCTTTGCCTACTTTCAATGCCCCTTCCTGTTCTCCTTCAAAGACAAGCTCAACTTTGCCGGTGACGCCGGGAAGCACATGTGGCAGGTCACACATGCGCGGAACGATCACACGTTCGTTGAGCATAATGGCTCGTCGTTCTGCGTTGCTGATGAGATTTTCCATCGCCGCAATGGTCAAGCGCGCACTAACGCCAGATTTTTGATCGACAAACTCACTCTTGCGCGCTTCAAATGCAATCTGCTCAACAATTTCTTTGAAGTAATAGGGAAGATGAACTGACCGTCCGTTTCGTTCAATCCATGCTTCTTGTTCCGTAATGGCAATGGCATCTTCAATTGTTCGAGGATAGTGGGTAAGAATTTGTGAATCAATTCTATCTTTTAGCGGCGTGATGATACTGCCGCGATTGGTATAGTCTTCCGGATTTGCTGTGAAAACCAGAAACACATCCAGCGGAATGCGGATATTGAATCCGCGGATTTGAACATCTTTTTCTTCCAGAATATTGAACAGTCCTACCTGAATTCTTGGCTGAAGATCGGGAAGTTCATTGATGGCAAAAATGCCTCTGTTACTACGTGGAATCAATCCGAAGTGAATTGCACCTTCGTGCGAATAGTGTAAACGTTGTGTTGCCGCTTTAATGGGGTCGATGTCCCCAATTAAATCTGCAATGGTCACGTCTGGCGTTGCAAGTTTTTCGCTGAATCGTCTGTCACGGTGGATCCATTCAATTTCCGTTTCATCACCATACGTATTGATTTGATCAACGCCGTACTTACTGACAGGATGGAATGGATTGTCGTTAATCTCACTTCCTTTAATGATCGGAATGTACTCGTCCAACAATGACGGCAGTTGACGAATGAGGCGCGTTTTCGCTTGTCCACGGAGACCCAGCAGGATAATGTCGTGCTTGGCAAGCAGAGCATTAATAATTGCAGGAATCACTGTGGTTTCGTACCCGATAATTCCGGGGAACAACTGCTCACGGCGTTGTAACTTTGCGATAAGGTTATCTCGAATTTCATCCTTAACTGATTTTACCTTATAGCCGATTTTTTTTAATTCCCCAACTGTTCGTGCTCCAAGCATAAGACAAAGTCCTCCTTTTTTCTTCAATATAGTTTTGTACGATGCCAAAATCAATTTGTCATTACTTTCTATTTTTTTGTTTAGGAAGTTCCTCTTATCTTTGTGCAATCAGTAAACACACAATCGCTTTCTCTATGAAGCTTCCAAAAAAAATTATTGTTTTTCGTCTCAGTTCTATCGGTGATATCATCCTTGCTTCTCCGTTGCTGCGCGTACTTCGTCAGGCGGCTGGAAAAGATGCACGAATAGATTTTGTAGTACGAAAAGAGTACGCTGAATTAGTAAAGCATAATCACCATCTTTCGTTTGTTCACGAATACGACACAGCAACCGGGTTTGACGGTTTGCAAAAACTCGCCCGTGAGTTGTACGATGAACATTTTGACCTTGCTGTAGATATTCACGACAGCATCCGCACAAAGTTTTTGCGTACTGCCTGCCGCACAAAGGAAACAGTTGTTGTAGATAAACGAAAATTTGAACGCTGGCTCCTCGTTAACTTGAAACGAAACGCGTACGATGATAATCTTTCTGTGGCTGAACGTTACCTTGAAACCGTAGAAAAGTACGGAGTGAAAAACGATGGCAAAGGGTTGGAAATTTTTATTCCCGATTCGATTCTCTTCGATATCTCGGGTAAAATGGGGAAGTTGAAATTGAATCGATTCGAAAAAGTTATTGGCATTTGTCCTGGTGCAAAGCATTTTACCAAACGCTGGCAACGTGAAAAATTTGCCGACGTGGCTGTTCGTGCCGCAGAAACATTGCACGCCAAGATTCTTCTTTTTGGTGGAGCCGATGAGGTGAACGACTGTGCCGTTGTTGCAGAAGAAGTGTCGCGCAAAGTTTCGAACGATGCAGTAACAAATTTTGCCGGACAATTCTCGTTGTTAGAAACCGCCGCCGCAATGGAATTTTGCGATGTGGTGGTAACGAACGACAGCGGTCTGATGCATCTTGCAGCAGCAAAGCAGAAAAAAATTGTTGCCATTTTCGGTTCGACGGTCAGAGAGTTCGGTTTCTTTCCCTACGGCACTGAATCAATCGTTATCGAAAAAAATGATCTCGATTGCCGCCCCTGCACTCATATAGGACGCAAATCGTGTCCGAAACAACATTTTCAGTGCATGGTTGGGATTACGGTGGATGAGGTGTTTGCCGCGGTGGCTAAATTTGCTGTGTGAAATTAATTTGTTCTTTTTCATCTGGCGTCTTCTTCCTACTTGAAAACTAACACCATTTTGTTGTTATATCCCAATTTTTGCCGAATATTCTACCTTTTTGGATGTAATATATCAAAGCACCCACCTTTTTATTGCATCTGGCTTACCCTTCTTCTATATTTATCCACATTTTACTTTGCTTCGTTATTGTATGACGCTCAGCCAAACAACCAAAGCTCTTCTTTCAAATATCGATGCAGCATCGGGCCATCGGCTGCAACGCTCAATAGACCTTGGCGCGCTTCTTGAACTCGCTCATCAACATGCACTACAGAATATGTTGGACGATCTTGCATTCTGTGCAAAGTTTCTCAGCAAATCATTCGATCTGATGAAACGCATCGGAAAAGATGGTGAAGGTTACGACAAACTTGAGACAGAATTTACGGCACAACTAAAAAAATCTCATACGCTTCTCACTTGTTTGCTAGAAAAAGCAGACTCAATGACAAAATCGCATTTTGCCAGCATGTATCTTTCCATGGATACGATTGCCATGCAGAATTTAATGCAGTTATTTCACGATTTGAGTTGGTATAAAAATTACCTGATTGACCAATCACATGGATAGGAGACGTTAACGCAGCAAGTTTGTTGACCAACCCACCACAACGGAAGGGCATTTCTATGGCGAAGAAAACAAAAAAGCGCGCCGTAAAAAAAACAAAACAGCGTTTACCTCAAAAAAGTAAACCGAAACAGCATCCGAAGCAAAAAAACAGAAACCTCACGCGTAACCGCAGCGCGTCAACGGGAAAAAAGATACCCGTTAGTGTCACGACATCAGTATGCTCTGCGGATAGCTCTGACCAATCTGCGAAATTGTTGAAACACAATCCGTATCATGATGTTCTGCGTAACTTTGAGATTGCCGCAAAGAAAATTAACCTGAGTGATGAATTGTCTCTTCTCATTAAAACACCTGACCGGGAGTTGCGTGTAGAATTACCGGTGTTAATGGACGATGGAAAACTGCATTCAGTAATTGGTTACCGCGTTCAACATAACAATGCGCGTGGGCCATATAAAGGCGGCATTCGGTATCACCAGGATGTTGATCTTGACGAAGTGCGTGCTCTCGCATCGCTGATGACATGGAAAACTGCTGTCGTCGATATTCCGTTCGGCGGTGCTAAAGGTGGTATCACAATAGATCCTACCAAACATTCGGTGGCAGAGATGGAACGAATGACGCGCGAGTTTACGGCACGCATTGATAATATCATCGGTCCGTTAGAAGATATTCCTGCACCCGATGTTAACACAAACGCACAGACGATGTCGTGGATGATGGATGAATACAGTAAACGTCATGGGTATTCACCTGCCGTTGTCACCGGTAAACCTGTTGAACTCGGTGGCTCGCTTGGAAGAGACGAGGCAACAGGACGCGGTGTCTGTATTGCCCTGCGCGAAGCGGCAAGAACATACAAATTAGATTTGAAAAAAATTACTGTAGCAATTCAAGGGTTTGGTAACGTTGGCTCTCACACCGCGAGAATTTTAGAACAGGAAATGGGGGTGAAAGTTGTGGCTTTGAGTGATGTCAAGGGGGGAATCTATAATCCGCGTGGCATTAAGTATGCTGATGCACTGGCACAGTTGAAAAACTCCGGTAGTGTGGTGGGATTGAAGGGGTGCGTAAAAATAACAAACGAAGAACTGCTCGAGTTAAAATGCGATGTGCTCATACCTGCCGCATTGGGCAATCAGCTTCGTGCTGATAATGCAAATAATGTGAAAGCAAAAATGATTATTGAAGCAGCAAACGGACCGACTACCGTAGAGGCGGATGAAATCTTTGCTTCGAAACAGATTCCCGTCATACCTGATATTTTTGCCAATGCCGGCGGTGTTACAGTAAGTTATTTTGAGTGGGCGCAGAACATGCAGCAGTTCAAGTGGGAATACCAGCGTGTGGTGAGCGAGTTGGAGAAAATTATGACGCACAGTTACCATGCTGTGTTGCATACTGCCGAGAAATATAAAGTACCGATGCGTATCGGTGCATTTATTCTTGCCGTGGAGCGTGTAGCAAAAGCAGCAAAGTTGAGAGGGATATAAACAATAACAGAATGGATATCGTAAGAGTATTGGAAAGAATTTTTTTGGGTGACATCGAGCAATGAAACATTCTCTATACATTACTTTCCCTATCACAGTTCTGACTATTGCTATTGCTTGCGGATGCACACCATACCAACGAATTCCCGATACTGGTATATATCGGTCGAAAGTTACTCTAGCACAGTTTCCGGGGGCCCGTTTTGATGCTGAAACAGAGTTTAGCAACAGGCGTCCTATCCGACATACAGTGTACTACGCCAATGGAAACACCATGACGGAAAGTATCCTTACAGATACAACAACAGAAACGTGGGTGATCAGAGAGTTTTATGAAACAGGCGCTCAACAGAGTCTTTTTCACATGAGGCATAGCGAGTATGTTATAATACAACGTTGGTATCCTAATGGTCTGAAGGAGTTGGAATTTGTTCGGACTGACGGAAAGAAAGATACAGGCGTTCGGTACTATCTCAATGGAAAGAAAAAAGAAGAATTTGAGTTCGTAAACGAACAGCGTCACGGTCAATGGCTGGAATGGGATTCACTCGGCGCAATGACTCGTAATGAGTTTTATCAGTTTGGAAAATTAAAAAAGAAACTCTTGTAACGCTTGTGTGAATAGAAACCAGTTCCATCAAGGGCTCTTCATTTTTTTTTCTTTTTCTCACATCTGATTTTTTCCTACTTTAGTATAACAACAACAAAATCCCTACCATGAAAAAAATATTTTTCCTTATTCTTTTTTCCTTTTCAGTTCTTTTTTCTCAAGTACAAACTGGTATTGATGTACTTCGTGTATCGCACTTCGCACAATTACAAGGAAAACGTGTCGGTCTCATTACCAATCCCACAGGCATCGCTTCCAATCCGAAGGATCCTTCGGACTTTCGCAGTACGATTGATATTCTTGCTTCAGCAAAAGATGTAACTCTGGTTGCATTATTCGGTCCTGAACATGGTGTGCGTGGCGATGTACCTGCCGGCGGATACATTGAATCATACACCGATTCTGTTACCGGATTGCCGGTATATTCGCTCTATGGAAAAACGAGAAAACCGACTCCTGAAATGTTAAAAGGCATAGATGTGCTTGTGTACGATATTCAGGATATTGGTTCTCGGTCATATACCTACATCAATACGATGGCGTATGCGATGGAAGCAGCGGCAGAAAACAATCTTGAATTTGTTGTGCTCGATCGTCCCAATCCATTGAGCGGAAATCGTGTTGAAGGAAATGTGCTCGATCTGAGATTTCGTTCATTTGTCGGACAGTATCCCGTGCCGTATGTGTACGGAATGACGTGCGGTGAGTTTGCAACAATGCTGAATGAAGAAGGATGGTTAGAAAATGGGAAAAAGTGCAAACTCACAGTTATTAAAATGAAGAACTGGACACGCTCCATGCATTGGGAAGAGACCGGACTGCTATGGGTGCCGACTTCTCCACATATTCCCAATGCGCTGAATGCTGTTCATTATTCTACCAACGGGATTCTTGGTGAATTGCAAACGGTCAACATCGGCGTTGGGTACACAATGCCGTTTCAACTGGTTGCTGCGGAGTGGATTAACGGAATGAAACTTGCCGATGCCCTCAATGCCAAACGACTTCCCGGCGTTTATTTTCGACCGCTGTCGTACAGACCGTTCTATGGAAATCAACAGGGGAAACAATTGCAGGGGGTACAAATTCATATCACCGACCTTGCAAAAGTGAACCTCACCAATATCAACATACACCTTCTCGAAACACTCATAAAACTTTATCCGGAAAAAAACCCATTTACTCTTGCCGACTCAAATCGTATTACGATGTTCGACAAAGTGATGGGTAATGATGATGTGCGAAAAAAATTGATGAACGGCGTTTCTGCCGATGCCATTATTGCCTCATGGCAGAAGGAAGTATCAGAGTTCATGAAACTGCGCGCAAAGTATTTGCTATATCCATAGGATGTTTCGTATGAAGAAACTTGTATTCCATCTTCTTCTGATTTCTTTGATGGTGCAGGGGAATACTGTGATGGCTCAACCACAATCGTCGTTGTTTACCTCGGATTCGCTTCTGGTGTTTGTTCCGTTCAAGGATAATTCCGGGTTCAAAGGAAAGTGGAATATTACTACTGATATTCCGCGATTCTTTACTGCGTACATGAAAGAACGGTTTCGGGTCGGCGTTGTTCATCCGGTGTCCGTTGCATCGTATTTACAGTCACTAGGAATTGATTCCACACGCTATCATCATTCGTCGGTGCTTCAGCAATGTGCAGAACACTTTAAGGTTCGTTATGTTGTGGATGCGACAATTCTTGATTTTTCTGTTACCCGGTTTATGGTTTCAGAAGTGCAGTTGGCAGGATATGAAGCATTCTCCGCTGAGGTGAGAATACAATTTTCTTTGTATGATGCGGCGCGTGCGGGAAAAAGCGGCGTGAATGCCATTGTGTATGAAGGTGAAGCAGAAGGAGTTGTGAAAGATCGCGGATTAGGAATTACGCTCTTTGGAAAAAGAACAGAGCGCACTACGGAATTTTATTCTCTCGATGAACTTGCTTTCGGCAGCGAACAGTTCAATCGCACAATTATTGGCGAAGCATTACTGAAGTGTGCAGATGATCTCGGCACAAAACTCGAACGGGCAATCCCGAATCTCATCAGCAAGTCGGTGGTGCTTTCCTCTTCTGTTGTTATTGATACCACGGCGGGCGATTCTTCGATTGTTCTTACCAGACAATTGGTGAACGGCGACATTGTGCTGGTTGACGGAAACGAAGTGTTTGTCAATCTGGGTTCGCAGGACGGTATACAAGTTGGCGATCTGTTGCCTGTGATTGTTGAAGGAACACAGATAACCGATCCGAAAACAGGTGATATTCTTGGCACACGCGATGAAACGATTGGTGAGATTCAAATTATCGAAATCAGAGCTGAGCATTTGGCGTTGGCGGTTATTGTCTCTGGCAAAGAGCGTATTGAACCAAAGCAACGAGTCAGAAAAGTACTCATTCGTTGAATGATCTGTTTGTTCTTCTTATCTTTACAATTATGAAAAACAAAATTGTTGCCTTTCTGTTAATTTTAAGCGCTGTCGTGTGGTTCTACACTATTATCATGCGGAATATGACCCTGGGGAGTTTATTCGAATTCGGCACAATACAATTTCGTGCTGATCTTACCGATGATGTGGAACGAAGGCACTATTCTTCATTAGTTGAATACGCCATTATCGGAGCCATCTCATACACCGTGGTACTGCTTTCCACTATTGCATTTGCATCAACTACTGCCAAACCGCTAAAACAACGGGGGTGGCTGGTGATGAGTATGATATTGTTTTTGATTTTTGTGCCGGTAGAGATGTATTGTTTTTGGCTCGACTGGAAACTAATTGGCTTGCAGTATTGGGGAAATTGGCCTCTTGAAGAATTCCGCAAAGCGTTGTTGAACAGAGTGACCGCACTGGGAGGCTTACCGTTTATTGCCCAGTTGTGTTATTTTACTATACCATTGTTGATTATTTTTAAGCCATTGAAGAACACAACATCACTATGACAGAAGAAGAACTTCTTTTAGAAATTGAACAAGCCGCTCAGGATATCGGCGTGCACATCCGATATGAAAAAGGAAATTTCGACGGCGGCTATTGCATTCTGCGGGACGAACGGATTATCGTTGTTAACAAAAAATTATCTGATATAAAAAAGTGCTCCGTCATTGCACAAGCCCTTGGTGAGTATGGTATTGACAATGTGTACATGAAACCGATTGTACGGACGTATGTGGAAGATGAAATTGTCCGCGCACAGATGCAGGCGACGAAGAATGTTATCAAGCGCAAAGAAAGTAACGAAAAGGAAAACACTGCCACTCACACGCAACCAACCGACGTGCAGCAATGAATCTTCTTGTCATCAACGGACCAAATCTTAATTTACTTGGCAAGCGCGAGCCGCACATTTACGGTAAAGAAACGTTACATGATATCCAAGAGAACCTGAAACAGAAATATCCGCAAGTTACCTTCACGTTCTTTCAATCGAACCACGAAGGAGCAATTGTTGATGCCTTGCAATCAACCATTGGGAAGCAGTTCGACGGTGTTATCATTAACGGTGGGGCATTTACGCATTATTCCTATGCTATTCGCGATGCCATTGCAATGCTTTCCATTCCAACGATTGAAGTTCACATCTCTAATATTCATTTGCGGGAAGAGTTTCGTCGTCATTCCGTTACAGCGCCTGTTTGCGTGGCGCAAATTTCGGGATTCGGTTCAGCAGGATACGCTCTTGCAGTTGACATGCTATTGCAAGAGAAAAAGAAAATCAAACGATAAAAGATGTCGGACTAGCACGTTCGGAAGATAGGTAAGTCAGGCAATCTACGAAAAAGAAATTGTTAGGCGCGCAGTCTCATGATCAAAGGAATCGTTTTCGATCTCGACAACACGCTGGTAGATTTCATGGCAATGAAGCGCCAGTCGGTAGAAGCGGCAATTAACGCCATGATTGATGCCGGACTAAATTTATCGCGTGAAGAGATTCAACAGCGAATTGATGCAATTTACCAAGAGAAAGGGATTGAATTTCAGAATGTCTTCGACCAACTGTTGTATGATGAATTTCAGAAGGTCGATTACAAGATTCTTTCAGCCGGCGTTGTAGCGTATCGTCGTGCGCGCGAAGCGGCGCTGGTTCCTTATCCTCATGTGTATAAAACATTGATGGAATTGGTGAAAATGGGATTAAAGATCGGCGTAGTTTCCGATGCGCCGGCGCGTGAAGCGTGGCTTCGTCTTACGTATCTGAACCTTCACCATATCTTTGACCACGTTGTAACATTTGATGATACCGGAATCCGTAAACCCGATTCTGCGCCCTTCAAAAAAATTTTAGAACTACTCCGCATTGAACCACACGAAGCGCTCATGGTGGGCGATTGGGCTGAACGTGACGTTGTTGGCGCGGCAAAGGTTGGAATGAAAACCGTTTTTGCCCGTTATGGTGATACGTTCGGCACCGTTGAATCCAACGCCGATTATGAAGTGGATGACATTTCGGAACTGATTGAGATTATCCGGAATGAGAATAGGATTAGAATATAAGTCAAAGGAAATGTTTCATGATTATCGGTATTGGCGTCGACATTATTGAAATTAGCCGCATTCAACAATCGGTTGAGCGGTATGGCGATTCATTCCTTCGGAAGTTGTTTACAGAAAATGAAATTCGGTACTGTTCATCCAAAGTGTTTCCGGTGCAGCATTATGCCGCTCGTTTTGCCGCAAAAGAAGCGTTTGCTAAAGCGATTGCCACCGGATGGTCAGGTGATTTTGAGTGGAAAAATGTTGAAGTGAAAAATGACGCCCTTGGCAAACCGAGTTTTGAACTCTACGGTAAAACTGCCGATGCCTTACAAGGGTGTACCGTGTTTCTTTCCATGTCACATTCCGATGATGCTGTTGTTGCGTTTGTGGTGATTGAGAAAAAGTAAATTCAGGCGAGCATACATTCCCGAAACCTTGAAGATTTCGGGAATGTGAGTACATGCAAGTTGTTGAATGCCGATTGTGTAGTTGTGCTACTGTTGTAACAGACGAATGTTCCCGTCGTAACGGAATTCAATACCTGCAGAAACCGACACCAATCGTGATTGATGGAATGTGATGCCGTCAATATGTTGTTCCTTCCTCTTCGTCATGTCTTGTGAATACCACGTAAATGTAGGATTTGCGAAATAATATCTGCTGTCGGCAGGAGTGACGACTTCTGATTCCTGCACGACAAGTTCGCTTCCTTTCCAGCACACGTCGGTGAAGATTGCTTGGTTGCGTTGTTTAGAGACTTTCCCGATTTCTTTTTTCGAATCTAATGAAATTACCACTACCTCACGCTCTGACATGAGTGCAACCAATCGTTGTTCCTGTGCAAATGCCGCTTTCCGGAAAATAATGTTAATGTCTCCTTCAATCTTTCCATCGGAAGAAAGGATGGCTGTTGATTGTCGCACTTCGTCTTCTAAAGCCAGATAACTTCCGGCAAGAATCGTGCGTTCGTCCGGAGAAAGCGCAATATCGTACGCATATTGATGAGGGAGTTGCACTGTCCATTGAAGCGCACCGTCAAGAGAAAATTTCTGAACAACAGCACGCTCTCTTTTTGTGTCTGACAATAAGAAAAAGATGGATGAATCTCCAAGCGCAGCGCCCAGTGTCCTTTCGTAATTTGGTTCTTCATCTTTGAAGAAATTGTTTTCCCACACCTTGTTACCGGAGGAGGAATACACTTCCGCAAATCCGTCAAACACGTACCGAAGAACGAGCATGCCGCTGTGTTCGTTTAGCGAAATGAGCGGAGCGGGAACGTCGAATGGCAGTGTCCGCTCGATGGTGTATGCCGGTTTATTTTCCTTTAGTACTGAAATGCGAAATGTATTTGTTTCACCTGCGCGCTGCGCATTTCCTGTCAGCGTTGCCTGATACGAATACTGGGCATATACAGAGCCGGCAATGAATGCTAGGATTACAATAATGGTTTTCATCATTTATTTTGTCACTATCAATTTTTTTGTCATTGAAAAGTTGTTCGATTCAAGTCGGTAGAAATACATGCCGGAAGCACACTCTGCGGCGTTCCATTGAACCGTGTAACGTCCGGCGGGTAAGTGCTCATTCACCAGTGTAGCTATCTCTTTTCCCAACACATCAAAAATTTTCAGCGATGTAAAGCTGGCCACCGGAATGTTGAAACGGATAGTAGTTCTCGGATTAAAAGGATTCGGATAGTTTTGCTCCAGCAGAAATTCTGACGGCATTTCTGTTTCATGTCGTCTGACAATAGAGGTGGTAATGCCGAAATAGTTGAGAATCTTTGCCATCAACACATCGCGGTTTGCTTTGGAATGAATTGTTTCGAACGGAATACCGAGATACACAACTGCGCCGCTTTTTGTTCCCGACGGAAACATTCCTGAATACGCAGTTGCGGCGGTTAGGTTGTTTGCATAGGTTGCAACAACAGCGCTTCCGCCGTGTGGCGTAACATAGTCAGGGTAATCTTCTCGGTATGGTGAACCTTGAGTTGTATCGCCATACGTAAGAGAGAGTCCTTCAAGAAATGTTCCCGCAACGCCGTTGATTGTGTAACTGTTCGAAGCATCTCCCGCATATTTTGCTTTCAGAAAGTTATTGAAGAAATCCCGCGCTTCAAGTGATGGTCCGGATGTTCTGTCGAGATCGTAGGCAACTTCCGAACCAGTGACGAAAAGTTTTCCTCCTTGACGCAAATATGCTATTGCTTTTTCCCGCTCTGATGCGCCAAATGTTTCGTCGGTGGCTGATTCATCTCCAAACATCCACACAACAGCATCGTAGTTTGCAAGATTTATACTGCCATCGACAACGGCGGAATTGTGTGCGGTTTCATAGTGCGCGTTGATTGACTGTCCTGCAATAGCGGAAAAATTGTGTTGTAGTTTTTTGTAACTGCCGGAAGTTCTGTCGAACGCATCAACGATTAACACTTTCGGCCCTGCAACATTGGGACGCAAGCCGTATGTGTCGCTGAACTCGCTGACGTTGGTAATAGCGGCGGAATCAACAGCGGCTAAACGAAAAAAGACTGGTGTCGTAGTCGAAATTCCTGTGAATGAAAGTGAGGTGGTGTTTCGTTTCAGTTGAGACTCATCCCGTTGCAGAGTCCATGTGGTGCCATTCACTGAAGAATATAACCGATAGCCGAGCAGGTCGGGTTCAGTGTTCGGATACCATGCGACGGTTACCTGTTTATCCGCATCGTTCAACACCGATTTCAGTTTTGGCGGCGCGGGCGCGACGACATCTTGTTCAGAAATTTCGAATGGAACAAAAACGGTATCAGCATTGCCGTGCGTATCTAGTGCAAATACCATCAGTTGATAACTTCCCTTTGGCAATGATGTTGAAGAAAAATAGTTATTGTTTACGGTGCGGCTTGATGATGATGTTGAGGTGCCGTGTCCACCAACGCCATTGGTTAAAATGTAAATATGGTTCGAAACATCCGATTGAAGCGTGTACACGTTGTTTGCATAGGTGTCGAGCGGTTTGTAGTCAAATTTGAATCGCGCACCACTGACCGGCGGGGTGTACACAACGGTGGATTTGTCTGTGGAATAGATTTTGTATCCTGTGTGATAGACTCCGTTATTCGTCGTTGAACCGGAGTTCGGGTTACCGGGCCCGTTGCGTTCCACCATTTGTGATACGAAGTCCACGTTACCATAAATTTTGTTGGAGGTGAATTCAACATTCGAATTATCCTGAAAGAATTTTACCCAGAGAATTTTTGGTGTGTAGGTATCCACATATGGCGTTAGTCCTCCCGGTTCGCGCAGTGCGCCGATTTCAACACCGGAACTATTTTCGGATACAACCAATTGTCGTTCGGTCAGATGTGTGTGGCCTTGACCGGTGAGAATGTTGCCCAATACTGTAACACCGGCAGTTACCGCTGAACCGACGGAAAGAGCAGGGTTGGGTTCAATGTGAACGTACGAAATATGTTTCCACTGTCCGGCGACGAATGTCTTTACCCGAACGTATGCACTTGTTCCATCCGTTGCCGTTGTGCCGATGGAATACACAGTTCCGCTCAACACTGGATAGACTGGAGAACCATCTGCTTTTGGAATATCTGTTCCGTTGTGGAAGTGATTGCTCGATAACGTATTTCTAAATTCACAAAATGTTCCTGTGATTGTTTGTGTAGTATTGAAAGGTGTAACAGGCCATTGATAGGTGATGGTATCCTGAGCAACCGCACAGCATGCATATAGCCAGAGCAGGTGAATAAGATTTTTCATTGAAACTTTGATAATAGTACAAGTAATAGTTGATGAAAGAGTAGCACTACTTCGTGAGCAATTCGATTGTTTCGCGCACAAACCGTGGATTGTTGCAAATGATGCCGTCAATGTCCAGTTCAAGCATCCGTTGTACGTCGCGCCCTGTTTTAACGCCGTACACATAGAGAAGATAACCAGCATCATGCGTATCTGCAACAACGTCTTTTGTGATTTGTAATTTACTGCAGACAAAAATGTCTGCGTGGGCATTTTTTACCAACGTTGATGGAGATTTTCGGAAATTCGTGATGGGATTGTAAATAACGCCTGTTGTCAGTGATGAGTCGATCTGCTTTACTTCTTTCATCATGGCGTGGTTGAAAGACGTAAAGATGGTTCTTGACAAGACTTTGGCATTGTGGACTTCGCCGAGGACGATCTCAACAACACTCATTCCGTTTGAACTGACCACATCTGGTTTAATTTCAATATTGAGCTTTACTCTTTTTGCCAACGGCAAGACATCGGCAAGAGAGGGAATTCGTTCGCGAGAAAATTTTGGCGAAAACCATGATCCGTTGTCAATAGCGCTGAGTTGTAGCGCTGTTTTTTTACTGACCAGTCCCGATGAGGAAGAGGTGCGTTGTAGTCGTCTGTCGTGAAAGACTATTGGCACATTATCTGCCGATAGCCGCACATCCAATTCAATCATATCACACTTTGACTCAATAGCTTTGCGAAATGCCGCCAGTGAATTTTCCGGCGCTTCATCGCTAAAGCCGCGGTGCGCTATGATGAGTGGTTTTTTCACGTGTTCTCAATGTCCTAAATTTTGAAGCAAACGTTGAGTGATTTCTTCGATTTCTCCTTCACCATTGACATTTAAAATGCCATGATTTTTTCTGTAGTATTCTTTCACCGGTTCAGTGGTGGTGTGATAAATTTCCAAACGTTTTTTCACTGTTTCCGGTTTATCGTCGTCTCGTTGATAAATCGTGCCGCCGCATTTGAAACACTTATCACCTGCCTTGAAATGATCGATACTGTAGTTGTAAATTTTGCCGCACTGGGCGCAAATGTAGCGATCGGTAAGACGTTCGACAATGATTTTTTCACTAACATCAATGTTAATGACCTTGTAATTTTTGATGTTCATTTCGCTGAAGATGGCATCTAATGCTTCTGCTTGTGTTACGGTTCTTGGAAATCCGTCCAGAATAAATCCGTTCTTGCATCGGTCAGAAGAGAGTAATTCTTTGACTAATCCAATCATAACATCGTCGGGGACAAGATTGCCGTGGTCCATGTATTCCTTCGCTTTCAATCCCAACGGAGTTCCGGCTTTGATTGCGTCGCGCAGTATATCACCGGTGGAAATATGTGGGATGTGATAAATGTGTGAAAGAATTTTTGCCTGTGTTCCTTTGCCAACACCGGGGGCGCCAAAGAGGATAATTTTCATGTGAATAGTGTATAAATGTGTTGAGGATAGTTAATGTAAGTTTTTATTTGCCACGATCACTACTGGTACACAATTTCATTGCTGTTATCAAACTCTCACAAGAACGTGATTAACATAGTTTGTCCAACATAACAATTATCTTGTAATGTAGCGGTTACAGATTCATCACTTCTTCCTTTACTGCTAATTGACCGCAGGCGGCGTCAATATCAACACCAGCGCTGTGGCGGATGAATGCTGTAACTCCGTTTTTCCGCAGTGCTTTCCAAAACTCTTCAATGCCGGTTTGCGAGGCGCCACGTAGTGTGGCTGAAAGACCCTGCGGATTAGTAAATTCAATCGAATGAAATGGAATTAAGTTGATTCTGCAATCTAACCGTCGGAACGCCTTTGTCAGCAGACGCACATCTACGTCTGAATCGTTCACACCTTCAAACACAATATACTCCAGCATCACGCCTTTTCGTGTTTTGTGTTTATAGTACTCCAGCGCTGAAATCAACTCTTCAACATTGTATTTTTTATTAATTGGCATCAATTCGACACGCACATCGTCACGCATCGAATGAAGCGACAACGCCAACTTCGGCTTTCTGTTTTCGTCTGCCATGCGCCTGATGAAGTTCGCATATCCGGCGGTTGAAATGGTAATCCGACGCGGACCGATACCAAATCCGTTAGGATCGGTAAAGATATCGATTGCACTCATCACGTTGTCGTAATTCAGCATCGGTTCACCCATACCCATAAAGACGATGTTGGTAATTGGTTTCTCGCTGAATTGCTGTGCCGTCAAAAACTGATTCAGAATTTCACTTACCGTCAGGTTTCGTAAAAATCCCATTGATGCAGTAGCACAAAATTTGCAATCTAACGCACAGCCGACTTGCGATGAAACACAGAGAGTCAACCGGTCTTCAAAATCTACCGCGCTTTGACGCGGAGGGATGAGCACAGTTTCAATGCGTTTGCCGTCGGAAAGTTCAAACAGAAATTTTTTGGTGCCGTCACGTTGGGATGTTTGGTATGTAACGAGTTGAAACTGTTCAATGAATGCCACCTCGTGAAGTTTTTCCCGTAATGGTTGTGGCAGATTGGTCATTTCATCAAATGATGAAACCCTGTACTTGTACAGCCATTGATAGATTTGTCCGGCGCGGTATTTTGGTTCACCAAGTGATACCACAACCTGTTCTAACTGTGGAAGAAGTAGTCCTTTGAGGTTTTGCTTTGTCATCGTCTAAAAAAATTCAGACTTGGCACATCGGTTCATCGTACCAAGTCCGGACTCAAAATAGCCAAAATCTGTGGGGATTGCAAGGAGGGAGTGACGTACTTTTGTCTGCGTGTTTTTTACATTGTTACTGCTCAATGAACCTAGGTCAACTGTGAAAAAGCGTTATGTAACGCAATGCTACTTGCCCAAGGCAAAGATAGCGTCTTCTCTTTTGTCCTCAACAGTCAGAAGGGAAGTAAGTTTAGTCACCAAAAAAATGTTGTCGATGCTTTTGTTAACATTACAGAGAATCAACTTTCCCTTTTTTTCTTTGAACGCATTATGAGCGACCACTAGAACACCGATCGCAGAAGAATTCAAATAGGTTACCCCAGCGAAATCTAAAATTACTTTTACAATGTCGCTGGTTCGTAGAGCATAGAGTTTTTCTTTCAACTCATCGATTTCTGCACCACCAATTAACGAGCCTTTTGGTTCCAGAACAACAGCCTTACCATCATCAATGGTAGTTGATTTGAGGCTCATACTATTTCCCTCCTGTTTGTAGTAAACTTCTGAAGTCGAAAGTAACAAGTTGAAGTATCATTAGCAACGAAATAATTGTTCCGGTAACTAAGATTTATGAGTGTTTTCTTATTTTTTTACAGAAAGAAAAAGTTTTGACTTCCATTCGCAAATGCTTACATTGCCAACCAACAGAAAACCGCCTAGTCACAAGAGGAATATGACACAACCCGCTGTAGAGTTGTTGCAAGAGGAAGTACGAAGGTTAAAACGGGCTGTCGATGAACTTTCCATATTGAACGATCTGGCACGCGCCATCAGTGGATCGTTAAATGCGGAAGAGATCATGCAGATTATTATCCGCAAATCACTTCGCGCGGTGGATGCTGAACAAGGAGTGATAACACTAGTTGCGGAAGAACAGCATTCGATGAAAACATTGATCCGTACCATGGTTAGCAGTGCTGGAGCTCCTGCCTTTCATCTCCATCAAGCACTTCTCGGTTGGATGCATTTAAACAAAAAACCTCTCATTGTCGATAACCCTCAAGATGATAATCGCTTTCGTGGTGTGAAATGGGATGATAATATCCGAACGTTGCTTTGTGTGCCGTTGATTGTGAAATCTGAATTGAAAGGGGTACTCACTGTTTATAATAAAAAGGAAGGGCAGAAATTCAATAACGACGATCAACGCCTGCTTGCGATTCTTGCATCACAGTCTGGTCAGGTGATCGAAAATGCACGACTCATCGAAGAGGAAAAAGCCTATATCAAAATTCAACAAGAAGTTGGACTTGCATCAAAAATTCAGATGGATTTGCTGCCGCGCAAAAGCCCTGATCTTATCGGCTATGATATTGCCGCTCGTACAATTCCGGCACAATCTATTGGCGGTGACTATTATGATTTTATTTCTACCTCTCAAAATACTCTGGCATTATGTTTAGGTGATGTGTCGGGCAAAGGATTGCCCGCCTCCCTACTGATGGCAAACCTTCAAGCAACACTTCGCGGGCAAACATTAGTTGCAACCAATCCTGCAGAATGTCTCATCCGTTCCAACAAACTTCTCTATGAAAGCACCAGTCCGGAAAAATTCGCCACGCTATTTTACGGAATTCTGGATATTCAGCAGCATCATCTCCACTATTCGAACGCCGGACATGATTGGCCCATCCTGATTCGGAAAGATTCTAGTGTTGAGCGGTTGAAAACGGGTGGATTGATGCTTGCACTGCTTCCCGATTATTTCTATGAACATGAAACCGTGCCACTACGTCCCGGCGATCTTCTTGTTATTCAATCAGACGGTGTTACGGAGGCAATGAATGTTGACCACGTACAGTTCGGTGATGAACGATTGCAAGAAATTATTCTTGCAAACCGTAATGCATCAGCGTCGGATATTATTGACATGGTTATTCGTGAAGTCAGAAAACACGCAGGAGCGAATCCTCAATCCGACGATATTACAATCATGGTTCTGAAAAGAACCGCGTAGTGCTTCGTTAAATAATAATTACGTATTCCAATGGAGGATCAGCCATGTTTCTCCGTATGGTATCTATTACTATTCGTGCTGAACTATCGGCTAAGATAGCCTCGACCTATGCCGAGAATGTTATTACGACATTACGCACACAACCGGGATGTTCATTTGTTGCATTGCTTCAAAATGTGTCGAATAGAAAAGAGGCAATTTCATTAACGATGTGGAATTCAAAAGCCGATGCGGATGAGTATGAAAAGAGTGGAGTGTTTCACCGTTTGGTGGAATCTCTCCGTTCCTTTTATGAAGGATCAAGTGAATGGAGTCTAAACCTGACTGAAGATCTCTCTATTGAGTATAAGCCCACGCCGGTTGAGCCGACGGTTGCCGTTTTTGATGATTCGGAAAAATATATTACACGGCTTAAAGAAACTCCGTATGTCGTGCAGATCATCCGACTTTTTGTGCAACCGGTGAAAAGTAGGGAATTTGAAGAGACATTCAACCGTTCAGTCCTTCCAAAGTTCAGACATCAGAAAGGGTGTATTCATGTTGTGCTTCTTCAAAAAGAAAATGAATGTACTATCATCTCATTTTGGGACGAGACATTTGATTTTCAGAACTCACTCGGTCAGGGAGTGATAGATTTTACCCGCGACATTGTTTCATTTTTACCCGCCGATGCACGGTGGAAGGTTATGAGAAAAAGTTCGGTTGTAAATTCGGTTTCGAGCGAAGATATTCACTCATCAATGTACCGCTGTTTGGTTGGTGAATGGATAGCACAGTAACAACAGAGGAGTTGTATGATTGGTCAGACCATATTACAGTATAAGATCTTAGAAAAACTGGGTGAAGGGGGCATGGGGGTAGTATACAAAGCTCAGGATACCAGGCTTGACCGCTTTGTTGCACTCAAATTTCTTCCCACTCATATCTCACAATCGGAGCAAGAAAAGTCTCGATTCATTCAAGAGGCAAAATCTGCGTCGGCGTTGAATCACCCGAATGTGTGTACCATTTACGGTATTGATGAATATGAAGGTCAGCAATTTATCGAAATGGAATTCGTGGATGGAATGACATTAAGAGAAAAAATTTACGGCAGAGATTTCTTAAACTCGTCTCAACTTTCAATTAAACAAGTCATTGAATACGGAATTCAAATCGGCGAAGCATTGCAGGAGGCGCACAATAAAGGAATTATTCATCGCGATATCAAATCAGAAAACATCATGGTCAATTCTAGAAATCAAATAAAGGTAATGGATTTTGGATTGGCGAAGTTGAAAGGCTCTCTGAAATTGACCAGGACTTCCAGCACTATCGGCACGCTTGCCTATATGTCGCCCGAACAAATACGCGGAATGGATGCTGATGCGCGTTCAGATATATTTTCATTTGGCGTGGTGCTCTTTGAAATGGCAACGGCAAAAATACCGTTTCGCGGCGAACACGAAGCGGCCATAATGTATTCCATCGTCAACGAGGAACCAGAAAATATATCGATACTCCGACCAGATCTTCCAGCGGAGTTAGTTCACATTCTGAAAAAAACTCTCGAAAAAGATCCCGAAGACCGCTATCAATCTATGTCTGAAATTATTGTTGATCTGCGGCGATTAAAAAAAGAATCGACAAAAGTTGTTCGCACTCAGGAGTTTCAGACTCCCTATCAGTCGCAATCCACCGCAACAATGCCAGTATCGCAAATGAGAGCGGTGAAATTTTTCTCTAAAAAGTATATTGCAGGCAGTGCCATCATTGTGGTTATTGTCCTTGCCGTTTTTTTCATGAAGGATGCAATCATTTCAAGTTTTAACTCAAAGAGCGAAAAGAAAATCATTGTTGTGCTTCCCTTTGAAAATCTTGGTTCGGCCGATAAAGATTATTTTGTTGATGGCATGACCGATGAAGTAACGAGTCGGTTGTCAAATTTATCAGGATTAAACGTTATTGCCACATCAAGCGCAAATCAATATAGAAAGTCATCGAAGACATTTAAACAAATAGGTGATGAATTAGGGGTAAATTACATTCTGCAAGGCACAGTGCGATGGGAAACTGTGGATGGAGAAACCCGAGTTCGTGTAAATCCATCACTTATCAGAATAGAAGACGGAACGCAGGCATGGTCACAATCAATGGAATCAGTTCTTTCCAGTGCGTTTAAATTGCAGGCAGATATTGCCGGAAGAGTTGCTGGGGCATTAGATGTGGCTTTAGGAACAACGGAAAAAAAATCTCTTGAAACAACTCTTACTGAAAATCCAGAGGCGTATGACTACTTCCTTCAAGCCAGTGATTATATGGATCGCAGCCCTTCACTGGCACACTATGAGATTGCAGAAAAATTATTGGCACGTGCAATTCGCCTTGATCCGTCATTTGCAGCGGCATACGCCAGACTTGGCAGATTACATGCCGTAACATTCTGGTTTTTTTATGACAGATCAGAAAACCGTGCGGAAAAAGCACGTGTAGCAGCCGAAAAAGCAATTGAACTTGCGCCGCAGCTTTCGGAAGCACATGAAGCGTTGGGATGGTGTTACTATCACACAAAACTTGATTACGATAACGCCCTGCGTGAATTTAACACTGCACTCAAACTAAAGCCGAACAATTCCAATGTATACTACGGAATGGCGGCAGTCATGCGCCGGCAGGGCAATATGCGTGGCTCTGTTGATGCATTCAAAAAATCGGTGAATGGAAATCCTCGTGCGGCAGACATTATCCGTCAGCTTGCCGAGACACAAACTCTGCTTCGGGATTATCAAGAAGCAGATCTCAATTACGATAAAGCACTTGAATTGACCCCTGATGTTACTGTGATTTACTGGGAGAAAGCAAGGAATCTTATTTTGTGGAAAGGAGATGTTGCTACCGCCATTCGCATAATCGAAATGGGCAAACGTCTCGGGAAGGTAAGTGAAGATGATTACTTAACAGTTTTTATGTCATTGTATTCTGAAATATTGGGAGGGAACCTCTCCAAAGTGCAAAAAATACTCGATGAAACAGAAGCAAAAGAAATAACAAATAATCAGTTTACCTATTATCCAACTGTTTTGATGAAAGCTTTGATAGAGAACGCTCAAGGAAAAAGGTCATCAGCAAAAATATATTTTGACAGCGCAAAGATATTTTTAGAAAAAAAACTTGTCGCAAAACCTGATGATGAACGTCTTTATAGTTCATTAGGAATCGCCTATGCCGGGCTTGGACGAAGAGAAGATGCGATTCGATCCGGATTGCGAGGTGTTGAATTACTTCCGGTTGATAAAGAAGCATGGCGTGGATCGTATCGTCTCTATGATCTTGCTATAATCTATACTTTAACAGGCGATCATGAAAAAGCTATCGATACCTTAGAGCGATTGTTGTCAATTCCTTCTGAAGTGTCGGGGCAGTTGTTGAAACTTGAATCATGGTGGAAGCCGCTGCAGGAAAATAAACGATTTCAAAAATTAACTGTCGGACTGTAAAATGATTGGTCAAACTGTATTACACTATACGATTCTGGAAAAGTTGGGAGAAGGTGGAATGGGTGTTGTTTATAAAGCCCAAGATGCCAAATTGGATCGTTTTGTTGCAATAAAATTTCTCCCTCCTCATTTGTCTGCATCTCCAGAAAGCAAAACACGTTTTTTGCAGGAAGCCCAAGCTGCTGCTGGTTTGAATCATTCTAACATTTGCACCGTCCACGGTGTAGAAGACCATGAAGGTTCCTTGTTCATTGTCATGGAATATGTTGACGGCGGAACTCTCAGAGAGAAACTCCCTTTTGTAAAAATTGACGATGCGGTAACAGTTGCAATGCAAATAGGAGAAGCGCTACAGGAAGCGCATGCAAAGGGAATTGTTCATCGCGATATCAAAGCTGATAACATCATGCTTACTTCAAAAGGACAGGTCAAAGTAATGGATTTTGGTCTCGCCAAGTTGAAGGGAACTCTGAAACTGACGCGAACATCCAGCACAGTCGGCACGCTTGGCTATATGGCTCCGGAGCAGATTCAGGGAGGCGAGGTGGATCACCGCAGTGATATTTTTTCATTTGGTGTGTTGTTATTTGAAATGTTGACAGGAAAACTTCCATTCCGTGGCGAGCATGAAGCAGCGATGGTGTATTCCATTGTCAACGAAGACCCCCAAGCAATTGATCAAGTTCGTCAGGACGTCTCTCCGCTTCTATCAAATCTTATCGTCAAATGTTTGGAAAAAGATCCTGCCGACCGTTTTCAACATATGGATGAAGTGGTCAGCGAACTTCGCAGAACACAGAAAAAGACGAGCAGAGTAATGCGGACCGCTGCGTTTTCTGTTTCTCAACCTCAACCCGAGCAACAGCCAAGCGGAACAGTTCCTCAAGCAAATTTTTCCACCAATGTTCTTTCCGGAGTAATGAAGAAAAATAACGTTGTAAGGGTTGGCGTTGTTACAACGACGGTTGTACTTCTGTTTGCGATAGGTTACGTTCTGTTTTCTTCATCAGGAGTATCAATCAACCCCAACATGTCAACACGTGTACTTCAAATTCCATTCACTCAGTATTCCTATCCAAGTCTTTCACCGGACGGGAAATGGATTGCATTTCCTGCCGCAGATGCTAACGGTAAATGGGATATCTACTACATGCATGTTAATGGCGGAGAGCCAAGAAAAATCACATCCGATGCAACAACATTTATACAGCAAACGGCCAGCATATCACCTGATGGAAGCCAGATTGTGTATGATAAACCGAGTGCAGACAATTCGACGCACGACATCTATGCTATCTCCTCATTAGGTGGAACTGCCAGAAAACTTGCTGAACGTGGTATCTCGCCCTTATGGAACCCAGACGGCGAGCGTGTAGGATTTATTCGAACATTACAACCGACTTCTCAATCTGAATCACGGTTTATGGAATTCTGGAGTGTTGGCAAAGATGGGGCTGATCTCCGAAGAGAATTTGCCGATTCATTGTTTGTAACGAAAGGAGGAAATTATCGTTTCAGTTTCTGCTGGTCGCCGGATGGAAAATCTATTGCCTGGATTCGTTCTCAATCTGCAAATTCGCAGTTGATTATTATACATGAACTTAGTTCAGGAAAAGAACTACAAGTAACCAAAGGAAATGAAAATATTGATGCTATGGTGTGGACAAAAGATGACAGAATTATTTTTTCATCTAACAGAGGTGGCAATACTAATCTTTGGGCAATCCATACCTCGGGCGGAGATGCAGTTCAAGTGACCAAAGGTGGTGGACCGGATATCGGCATCAGTATTGCTGCGTCAGGCAACGAATTGGTGTACTTGCAGCAGCAGCGGGTTGGATTTTTGTGGATGGCAAATATTGACGGCACGTCGCTTCGTCAAATTAGTTTTGATGAACGTGATGTTAGCGATCTGGCAATTTCACCAGATAAAAAACGGATAGCGTTCGTGATGGATGATCCTGATCCATTAACTCCTAAAAGTGATGTCTATGTGGTAGATCGTGACGGAAATAATCGTCGCCGGTTGACAACAGGTAATCCGCCAACACGTTTACCTGCATGGTCGTCCGATGGAAAAAAATTAGTCTATACCATTCCGGCAACCGGAGAAGGTGCTGATACCGGTAGACCGAAATCATATGTTATAGATGTCGAAAATCCCGGAGTACCAAAATTTGCGGGCTATCGTTTTGGGTGGGTGTGGTGGGATAATGAGCACATTATCAGCGTTGGAGATGCTAATTCGTACATAAACTCACTTTCAACCGGACAAACGCGCCGCTTCTTTTTAGATTCAGTGACTGTGTGGGGTATACTCAATGGTGAACGTCTTATCTATTACGTGCACCAGTTTGGAAATCAAGGATGGTGGACTGTTGATATTCAGGCAGAGTCAGGTGAAAATTTAATGAAGCAAACTGGCAACGTCGTAATGCCGAAACTGAAATCAGTTCCACGTAAAGTAAGTACGGCTTCAAGTTTTTTACGTTCATGGGCGTCAAGAGTGTCACGTTATGGTGATATGGTACAATTTAGCGGTGACGGGAAGGTGCGTGTAATATCTTTTTCCGGTAAGAAAGAAGAAATATTGCCCGGAAAGTTTATTGGCATCAGCAACAGATCATATGACCTGAGTTCCGATGGCAAGGAATTGGTGTATGTGTCACCGAGACTAAGTTCGAGATTAGTATTGCTAGAAAATGTTTTCAAGTAATTCATACCTATATCGAAAAAAACACAAGAATGAGTGCGGCATCACTTGACAAAATCATACAATCGGCTCACCAATTTCCGGAAGTTCGGAAGGATGAGTTACGTTATGGTGATTGCGTCATCATTCGCACTGTAAAATCAACGTATACACTTCGCGTATTGATAGGGGGCTTATATGAAGTGAGCGGTGGCTGGTTTGCGAAAAAAGGATATTCGAAAATTAAGATCGGTGTGGCTGGTGTTACATGGGGAGGTAGTGCAATTATACCTGCTGTACTTGCCGCTTGCGGTATGAGAATTGAATTCATGAACCGGCTTATTACTAGTCCTGTGCAAAAGATTATCATTATTCCTGCAAATGTGTTGAACTAAATTTTAGGTGTGTATGATTGGAACAACAATTGCCCATTACACAATTCTTGAAAAATTGGGGGAAGGTGGGATGGGTGTCGTCTATAAAGCCCAGGATACAAAACTTGATCGTTTTGTTGCGCTAAAATTTCTTTCTCCACATTTCGCCGCATCCGATCAAGATAAGGTGCGGTTTATTCAGGAAGCCAAATCCGCCTCAGCACTCAATCATCCGAATGTCTGTACCATTCATGATATTTCCGAATATGAAGGACAGTTGTTCATAGTTATGGAATATGTGGATGGACAGACGCTGCAGGAAAAAAAATCTTCACTTTCGCAAAAACAGGCGATTGATTACGGCATTCAAATTGCAGAAGGGCTCGCCGCCGCACACGAGAAGGGAATTGTTCATCGGGATATCAAGCCCGAAAATATTATGATCCGAAAAGATGGAATAGTACAAGTAATGGATTTCGGTTTGGCAAAACTTCCCGGCATTTCAAGACTCACGAAACAGGGAAGCACCGTCGGCACTCTTGGCTACATGTCGCCCGAACAAGCACAAGGGTTGGAAACGGATCATCGTTCGGATATTTTTTCTTTTGGTGTACTGCTGTACGAAATGCTAACCGGTTCGTCCCCGTTCAAAGGCGCGCACGAAAGCGCCATCTTGTACGAAATTGTCAATGTTGATATTTCACCGCCGTCTTCGGTAAAACCAGAAATTGATCCTGAACTCGACCGAATCGTGATGGAATGTTTGGAGAAAGATCCGAACGAGCGTATGCAGTCAATCAAGCAAGTGGCCATTGATCTGAGCAGATTCAAACGGACATCGAGTCGTACGCGCATGAGCAGAAGTTTTGTATCCAGACCAGCACTGAGTGCAACTGTTCAATCAACACCAGTTCAGCCGAAATTTCAAATCAAAAAAATGTTGCCGTGGGGCATATCGGTTGTATTGGTTTTTGTGATAACGGGAATTCTCATGTTTTCGCCGACTGTGAATAATGAAATCACTTCTTCTGTGCGGTCATCAATTATACTTCCAGATAGTATTAAGCCAGTATTTTACGGCGGCGGTTCGCCACCACTGCTTTCACCTGACGGTAAACATTTCGCCTTTTTGGATGCATCAAATTTTCAGATTTGTGTTTACTCACTTGAAACCGGAAAAATCATTCGTCTGCCGAAAACAGAAGGTTCAATTCATCCCTTCTGGTCCCCCGATGGAAAAAACATTGCCTTTTTCAATAATTTCAAATTACGCCGGACCGACCTCACGGGTAGTTCACCAGTAACCATATGTGTTGTACTCAATGCCCGTGGCGGAAGTTGGAACGCCGATAATCAAATTATTTTTACTCCGAATTATCAAGCACCGATCTATATGGTATCGGCAAACGGAGGAGAACCAAAGCCGGTAACAATATTGGATACCACCCGAAACGAGGGATCACATCGCTGGCCCTTTTTTCTGCCGGATGGAAACCATTTTCTCTATTTGGCACGTACGGTGAGCGAAACAGGAGAAGCGGAAGGAGATGCAATTTTTGTCGGCTCACTTGATGGTACGACAAAGAAGATGATTGTACGTTCTTCCACCAATGCGATGTATGCGAACGGACATATGATTTTTATTCAAGGCAAGACTGTTCTTGCTCAGAAGTTTAATTCTGATAATTTGAGTTTTTCTGGTGAACAGTTTGTCATTGAAGATGGTGTCGTTAACGATATTTCGTGGAATCTTGCGATGTACTCTGTTTCGACCAACGGAATTTTTCTTTCACAAAACGGCCTTCTTTCTTCCGGTGCCCCTATTGAAATTTATTCACGGGAAGGGAAATTAGTACAAATTTTGGGTGGAGCCGATGAACAACAAGACCCGCAATTTTCACCTGATGGCAGTAAACTTGCCGTGTGGTTGTACGACATTAAATCGAGAAAAAGCAATCTGTGGCTTTATGATAGACGTACCGGCGGCAAAACACGACTGACGAATAGTAAGTTTGGTGAATTTCGTCCCGTTTGGTCGCCAGACGGATTAAAAATTTTGTATTGGTCAATCAGCAAACCGGGCATCTTTGAGGTTTTTACTAATCGAACATCGGAAGGAACGGTTATCTTTTCAACAACTGACAATTTGCAAACACAGGATTGGTCAAGAGATGGTAAAGTTGTGCTTGTCAAGAAAACCAACATCGGTTTGAATAATTCGGACATCCTGTGGTTCAGTTATGATAAAAGAAATGAATTGGCGGCAGGAATACATTCACAATTTGATGAAGTCGATGCGCGTTTCTCGCCTGACGGGAAGTGGATTTCCTACCTTTCGAATGAAACGGGAGAATACGAGGTGTACATTACTCCCTTCGGCAAAAGCGACGGTCAAGCATGGAAGTTATCTGAAACCGGAGCTTCTAGTCCGCGCTGGGGTTTTTCTTCGAATGAATTGTATTATATTGACAAGGATGGTTCAGTGATTCAGGCCTCGTTATCATTTTCACAAGATGGATTGACTCATTCTTCAAAAAAGAAATTGTTTAACGCCCCGCTGACGTTTAACGATTTGGATGTGTCGAGAGATGGAAGATATTTTGCATTTACACGTGCGTTTGAAGGAGGTCAGTTACCGCCGATTTCGATGAAAATGTTCTGGCACAACATTTCAAAGACTAACATGAAAGAATAAATTGCACAATGAAATACGCTATTATTTCAGATATCCATTCTAATCTTGAAGCGTTGATGAAAGCCATTGCTCTTATCGGCCAACATCAGGTGGATGAGGTTGTTTGCCTTGGCGATATTGTTGGTTATGGTGCTAATCCCAATGAATGTGTTGATCTTGTGAAAAAGCATTGCTCCATTGTACTGATGGGAAACCACGACGCGGCAGCTGTACGTCCACATACGGCGCAGGATTTTAATCCGTTAGCACGTAGAGCAATTGAATGGACATATGCAACATTAACGCTGGAACATCGGGATTACCTGCAATCATTGCCGTACACAGCGTCGAAAGATGATTTGCTGTTTGTGCACGCTTCGCCGCAGAGTCCAGAGCAATTCAATTACATTTTTACGCAGGAAGAAGCCGACCACGCATTTCAATTTTTTACTGAAAAGATCTGCTTTATAGGCCATACCCATATTCCGGCAATATTTAGCCGAAGCGTTCGTGTGAAAGAATTAAACCCGAACAATCGGTACATCATTAACGTCGGTAGTGTCGGTCAACCGAGAGACGGAAATCCGATGTTGTCGTTTGGAATTTTCGATACCGCTTTCTGGTCGTTTGAATTGATTCGCGATGTGTATGATATTGAAACAGCCTCTATAAAAATTGCACAGCAAGGTTTACCCGAAGAATTGGGCATTCGCATTTTGTACGGCTCGTGAATTTCACACTATCCTAACATTGTTTCCCACATGAAATTTGGCTACCTTATTTTTTGAAGCACAACGTAACGGTATGTCAAAAACAAAATCTCTCACACACACTTCTTCTTCACTGCATTCCACAAAAGCTCCGTTGGTGATTAAAGGAGCGCGGGTTCACAACCTGAAGAACATTACGGTCGAAATTCCCCGCAACAAACTCGTTGTCATTACAGGCGTCAGCGGCTCGGGAAAATCGTCCCTGGCATTCGATACTATTTATGCTGAAGGCCAACGTCGGTATGTTGAATCTCTTTCAGCATATGCCCGCCAGTTTTTGGAGCGAATGGATAAACCTGATGTGGATGTGATTCAGGGAATGAGTCCGGCAATTTCCATTGAGCAACGAACCAATACCCGCAATCCACGTTCAACAGTTGCAACAACGACAGAGATTTATGATTACCTGAGACTTCTCTATGCGCGTGTTGGTAAAACCATCTGTCCACAATGCGGCAGAGAAATAAAAAGAGATTCCGTTCATTCAGCAGTTGATAGAGTGATGCAGGAGGCAGAAGGGAGCAAATTCTACATTACGTTTCCGATGCATGACCACGAAGGAAAAACAATTACGCAAGAATTAGAAACATTGAAAAAGCGCGGATTTTTCCGAGTAGTGGTCAACGGCGAACTGATTGATGTTAATGAGAAGAAACCGCAGGTTAAATCGAAAAAAGAAATTGCCATCCTTGTAGATCGTTACGTGTTGCGGAAAGGGGAAAAGGAAAGTATGAGCCGATTGGCGGACTCAATTCAAACAGCGTTTGTTGAGGGAGATGGCTATGCGGTGGTGTATCATCTGGAAAAGAAAGAATACATTCCCTTCAGTCAACATTTCGAATGTTCGGTGGACAATATTCGGTTTGAAGAGCCAGAACCGCAATTGTTTGCTTTCAATTCTCCAATCGGCGCATGCAAAAAATGCCAGGGATTTGGCAGATCTGTTGGCATTGATATGGATCTTGTCGTTCCTGATAAAGAGAAATCATTGAAGGAAGGGGCAATTCAGCCATGGACTACACCGCGGTTTCAAGAACATTTGCGCAATTTGGCTCGTATTGCCTACGATGCGGGTATTCCAATGAACGTTCCATTCAGAAAACTTACCGAACAGCAGTTAAACATTGTGATGAACGGGTATGGAAAAGAATTTGATGGCATCAATGGATTCTTTAAGATGGTGGAAAGGAAAGCGTATAAAATTCAATATCGCGTTCTTCTTTCCAAATATCGCGGGTACACAACTTGCGATGAATGTGGCGGAAGCCGGCTACGAAAAGAAGCGTTGTATGTAAAAGTCGGCGGTAAGCATATTGGCGAAGTAGTATCGATGTCTATCGAACGCGCTGATGAATTTTTTCAACAATTGAAACTCTCAGATTTTGAATTGAGTATTGCAAAACGGATTCTTGAAGAGATTAGAAAACGTCTGCGCTATCTTGTTGATGTTGGCGTGGGGTATTTAACGCTCGATCGTTTATCAAATACTCTTTCCGGAGGCGAATCACAACGTATCAACCTGGCAACATCCATTGGTTCATCGCTGGTCGGTTCAATCTATGTGCTTGATGAACCGAGTATTGGTTTGCATCCACTTGACAACGATCGGTTAATCAACATTCTGAAACGTTTGCGTAATATCGGTAATACCGTGCTCGTCGTGGAACATGATGCCGATATGATGCGCGCTGCCGACCAGATTATTGATATGGGACCGCGTGCTGGTGAACGTGGTGGCGAAGTAGTATTTCAGGGAACGTTTGAAGAAATCCTTTCAGCAGAGAAATCCGACGGATCCTCCGGATCACTGACAGGAAAATATCTTTCCGGAAAGTTGAGTATCCCTGTTCCTAAGACACGCCGTAAGAAGACCAAAGACGCACTTCAGATTATCAATGCATTTCAACATAATCTTCAGAATATCGATCTTGCTATACCACTGAATATGTTTGTATGCATTACCGGGGTGAGCGGTTCGGGGAAAAGCACGTTAGTACACGATGTGTTTAGTGAAGGAATCAAAAAACGACTGAATGGACATATCGGCAGACTGAATGGCGTGCACGATATTCTTGGCTGGGAGAAAATTCAGTTTTTGGAAGTTGTCGATCAATCGCCGATTGGTCGGTCGCCGCGATCAAATCCGGTAACGTATCTTGGAGTGTTCGATCTGATTCGTGATTTACTGGCAAAAACTCCGATGGCGAAATTGCACGGTTACCTGCCAGGGTTTTTCTCATTCAACGTTCCCGGCGGAAGATGCGACGTGTGTGAAGGCGACGGATTACAAAAAGTTGAGATGCAATTCATGGCAGATTTGTATCTCACGTGTGAATCGTGCAATGGAAAAAGATATAAAAAAGAAGCGTTGGAAATTCGTTGGAACGGAAAGAATGTTGATGACATTTTGAATATGACAGTAGAAGAAGCAATCGAATTTTTTGGCAAACATGCCGACGGAAAGAGGGTTGCTCAAAAATTGCAAGTGCTCGATGATGTCGGACTCGGGTATCTACGCCTTGGTCAAGCCGCTACCACGCTTTCGGGTGGAGAAGCGCAACGCATAAAATTAGCAGCACACCTTGTTGATAAAAAAGAGGGGCACACACTGTTCATCTTTGATGAACCGACGACCGGTTTGCATTTCGACGATATTGCGAAACTCTTGAAATGTTTTACAGCATTGCTCAATGCAGGCAATTCACTTATTGTTATTGAACATAATCTGGATGTTATTAAATGTGCCGATTATATCATTGATATGGGCCCCGGGGGTGGTGTGAATGGCGGCAAGATTGTTGCGACTGGTACACCTGAAGAATTATCCAAACTTGCTCACTCCTACACCGGAAGCTTTCTGAAAAAGATGTTGTGACTTGGGTAACTAAAAGCATCCGTGAATCGTTCATTTCTTGTTCAGTGCTTCAAATTTTACTATATTCAACAATGATTGAAGGGCCCTTAGCTCAGTTGGTTAGAGCAGCTGACTCATAATCAGCGGGTCGCTGGTTCAAGTCCGGCAGGGCCCACAACTCTTCATAATCAGGAAAGTTACGTTGCAAGTTCCACTCCTAGATCTAAAGTTACAATATCAAAGTCTCAAATCTGAAATAGACTCTGCACTTCAACGGGTTGTCGAATCTCAATTTTTTATCTTAGGTCCGGAAGTAGAGAAGATGGAGCAGGCAATGTGCGAGTACATCGGCTGCAAATATGGATTGGGCGTTTCGTCAGGGACCGATGCGTTGCTACTCGCGTTAATGGCGCTTGATATCCGACCCGGCGACGAAGTTATTGTTCCTACTTATTCGTTTTTTGCGACAGCAGGAGTTGTAGCACGTCTTCAGGCAACGCCCGTATTTGTGGATATTGATCCGGTAACTTTTAATATCAGTCCGGATAAGATTACCGAAAAGATTACAAGCAAGACGAAAGCAATCATTCCTGTGCATCTGTATGGCCAAAGCGCCGACATGGATGAAATTCTAACGATTGCGAAAAAATATCATCTTGCGGTTATTGAAGATGCTGCACAAGCCATTGGTGCGGATTATAAAAATGGGAAAAGAGTGGGAACAATGGGAGATGTTGGCTGTTTTTCATTTTTTCCGAGTAAAAATTTAGGTTGTTTTGGTGACGGTGGACTTGTTACGACAAACAACCCGGAGCTTGCTGAAAAGATGAAATATCTTCGCGTTCATGGCATGAATCCGAAATACTATCACAAGTATATCGGCGGTAATTTCAGAATTGATGCCATTCAGGCGGCGGTGCTTTCGGTAAAATTGCCGCATTTGGATTCATGGTCAGCAAGACGAAGAAGCAATGCTCAGTTGTACACAAAGTTGTTTGTTGCAAAAGGATTATCGGAAGGAGCAGGCGTTCAACGATATGATGCAAAGAACCGTGTTCTTCTTCCAAAAGCAGTGTATGAACAAAGCGGAGTAAAAAATTACCATATCTACAATCAATTTGTTATCCGTGTAGAAAAACGTGATGCATTGCGAAAGTTTATCACAGAGCGCGGCATTGGAAATGATATTTACTATCCTGTTCCTTTTCATCAACAAGAATGTTTTTTGCCTCTTCATCAGGGAAATAATTTTCCTGTCGCCAATAGTGCAGCAAGTGAATCGCTGGCGCTCCCCATTTTTCCCGAACTAACGCATCAGCAAATAACCTATGTTGTTGATACCATTGCTGAATTTTTTGCCAACTAATCGACCGTTTACTATTGTATGAAAATAGCCATCATTGGAACCGGATATGTAGGATTAGTCACAGGAACTTGTTTTGCTGAAACGGGAAATCACGTGATCTGTGTTGACAATAATCCTGATAAGTTAGCCAAGTTGAAAAATAAACAAGTGCCGATTTATGAACCTGGTCTGGAAGTACTGTTTCAACGAAACATTCAGCAGCAGCGATTGGAATTCACAGACGACCTGAAATCAGCAGTGCTTGCTTCCGAATTCATTTTTCTATGTCTTCCCACACCGCAAGATGAAAACGGTGCTGCTGACTTGAAGTATGTTCTCGGCGTGGCAGATCAATTAGGGAAGATTTTTGTTGAAGCAGGAGGAGATGCACAGCAGAGAATTATTGTCAATAAAAGTACAGTCCCCGTTGGCACAACAAAGAAGGTATTCGACACGATCAAGAAATATGGAGTGAAAAACTTTGATGTTGTTTCTAATCCAGAGTTTTTACGTGAGGGGTTTGCTGTTGAAGATTTTATGAAACCGGATCGCATTGTGATAGGCGCAAAGACAAAATATGCAATGGAGCGGATGAAACTTTTGTATGAACCATTTGTTCGACAAGGAAATCCGATTATTGAGATGGATACAGCGAGCGCCGAAGTTACCAAATATGCTGCGAATTCCTATCTGGCAATGCGTATTACCTACATGAACGAGATAGCGAACTTTTGCGAAAAGGTAGGAGCCGATGTTGATTTAGTCAGAAAAGGTATTGGTACCGATTCGCGAATTGGAAAACGGTTTTTGTTTCCCGGAATCGGCTATGGGGGTTCGTGTTTTCCAAAGGATGTGAATGCGCTCATCAAAACATCAACAGATGCCGGTTCGCCAATTCAATTACTTACTGTTGTTGATGAAGTCAATAAACGACAGAAGAAAGTTCTCGTTAATAAAATCTTGAAATTCTATAACAACAATATCAAGGGAAAGCATTTTGCCGTGTGGGGGCTGGCATTTAAACCAAATACCGATGATATGCGTGAAGCACCGTCAATTGTGATTATTCAAAGTCTTCTTCAGCACGGCGCTTCAATTTCGGCGTATGATCCGGCAGCTATTGAATCAGCAAAATGTTACCTTCACGATTCCATTGAATATGTGCACAGTGCTTACGATGTACTAAAGAATGCAGATGCATTATTAATTTTCACTGAGTGGAATGAATTCAGAAATCCTGACTTTGCTCTTGTTCGTTCACGGTTGAAGCATCCGGTGATTTTTGACGGGAGAAATATCTTTGATGTTGAAAAAATGAAAGAGCTAAATTTCACCTACTTTGGGATTGGCAGAAAACCGGTGTTCGCTGCGGAGGTGCAGAAGTAAATGAAAACTTCTGTCGTAACCGGCGGTGCCGGATTTTTAGGCTCGCATTTATGCGAAAGACTGTTAGCGGAAGGTCATCGAGTTATCTGTTTAGATAATCTTATTACTGGTTCACTCACCAACATCGAACATCTTTTTGCAAACAAGAATTTTACATTCTTTCATTACGATGTAACGAATTTCATCCATGTCCCGGGCGAAGTTCACTATGTGTGGCATTTTGCTTCACCGGCAAGCCCCATCGACTATCTGAAATTTCCGATTCAGACATTAAAAGTCGGATCGTTGGGAACACACAAAGCGTTAGGTTTTGCGAAAGCAAAAAATGCGCGATTTCTTCTTGCTTCAACGTCTGAATGTTATGGTGATCCTGAAGTGCATCCACAGGTGGAAGAGTATTGGGGAAATGTAAATCCTGTAGGTCCTCGCGGTGTGTACGACGAAGCAAAACGATTTGCCGAAGCAATGACCATGGCATACCACCGATACCACGGCGTTGATACCCGTATTGTCAGAATTTTCAATACCTACGGAGAGCGGATGCGAATTGAAGACGGACGAGCAATTCCGGCATTTATTTCTCAAGCGCTGCGAGGAGAAGATGTAACCGTATTTGGCGATGGTTCTCAAACGCGGAGCGTGTGTTACGTTTCCGATTTAATCGAAGGGATTTACCGCTTAATGATGTCTGACTACGTGATGCCGATGAATATTGGGAATCCAGAAGAACTTTCGATGCTGCAACTGGCGCGTGAAATTATTGACTTAACAAAAAGTAAAAGCAACATTGTCTTCAAACCGTTGCCGGTTGACGATCCGAAAGTTCGTCAACCCGATATTACGAAAGCGCGAACCATTCTGAGATGGGAACTGAAGGTACACAGAAGCGAAGGACTGAAACGAACAATTGAATTTTTTAGAACAAAGATATAAGGTATGAACCCACAGGGATGTCGCTACTCCGCTTGGCCTGACATCAGCAATCGTCGTCTCGAGCGAAGTTGAAAGGCGACGGAATCAATACTTCCGCAACGGAAGTAATTCTTCAGATTGTCGTCTCGAGCGAAGTCGAGAGACGACGGTAATACTCGCTATGTATAGAACATTTAGCGCTCCGAGCGTCGTAGAGGAGTGATTACAAAGACATCAGCGCAGAGGTACAGCAAATAACCGTACGCTTGAAAATATGAGTTCTGTTGTTTAATTTTTTCACAACCATATTCATCTATGAAAACACATTTATCAGGGAAGTTTACTTTTGTTATCCATTGCGGAATATTGTATTTCGTTCTCTTTGGTAACATTGATGCACAGATTCTGACACCGGAACAGCGAGCCGAAGCTCAGCGGCAATTGCAAATCATGTCGCCTGAAGAGATTGACAGGAAAATAAGAGAATTAGGAATGACGCGCGAAGAAGCAGAGCGAAGAGCAAAAGAGAATGGGATTGACCTTGAATCGTATCTTCGCGGTCAGTATCCTACAGCCACCGCTTCTTCCGGCATCTCTCCGATTTTAGAGTCTGGTCCGATAGCAGGTCCCACCGTAGGAAGTACAAAGGTTATTGAAACGATAACAAAAAAGAAATTGCCAACTTCAAGGGGATTGCCATATTTCGGGTATGATGTTTTTCTTACCACTCCAGCCGCCTTTGAACCAACCGCTGTTGGTCCAGTTGATCCTGAGTATATCATTGGTCCAGAAGATGTGTTGCGTGTCAGCATTTGGGGGCAGGTTGAACAACAGAATGAATTGACGGTCGATAAAGAGGGAAGAATTTTTATTCCAACAACAGGTCCGGTCGTTGTTTCCGGTCTTACGATAGATGAAGTGCAAAAGAAGTTAGTCAAACAATTGGCACGTTCATTTCAGGGATTAGTGGCTTCACCTCCAACAGTGTGGCTTGATGTAACACTTTCTAAAATCCGTCCGAAACGTATTTTTATTATGGGTGAAGTTGAAAATCCTGGAGGATATACTGTCAACAGTTATTCCAATGTTTTCAATTCTTTGTTTGCCGTTGGCGGTCCTACTGTTAATGGAAGTCTGCGCGAAGTAAGGTTGATTCGTGGAAATAAGATTATCGCCCGTATTGATTTGTATCTGTACCTCACGGGAGCGGAAAAAAATAATGACCTTCGTGTACAAAACAATGATATTATTTTTATTCCTGTCCGAAAAAATACAATCTACATCAAAGGCGAGGTCCGCCGCCCGGGTGTTTACGAATTACTGCCAGGTGAGAATCTTAAAAAACTGATTGAGTATGCTGGTGGATTATTGCCAACGACATATTATGAACGTGCACAAATTGATAGAATTATTCCGCCAAAAGAAAGGATGAAAAATGAATTGGAGCGTCGGTACATCGATATCAATTATCGCGACATTGTATCGAACAATGCTGACTATCCGCTTGCGGATGGAGATGTGGTTACTTTCTATTCAGTTCTCGACGAAGTAAAAAATTATGTAATGATTAGTGGCTCGGTATATAAACCCGGTACCTATCAGTTAACGCCAAACATGAGGTTGTTAGACCTGATTCAACTGGCTGATAGTTTACGTCCGGAAACATATTATCTTCGTGGCGAGTTGACCAGAGTATTGGAAGACAACACAACGCAGATCAGCATACCATTCGATCTAAAATCTCTACTGGAAGGGGATAAGAAACAAAACTTTATTCTGCAGCCAAAGGATCGTGTAGTTATCCATTCCATCAACATTTCAAAAATACCTGATGAGTTTGTGGAAATATTCGGAAGTGTGAAGAAGCCGGGCCGATATCCACTAACAAAAAATATGACGTTAGTTGATGTGTTAATGCAGGCCGGGGGATTTACGGAAAACGCCGAACGCACACAAGCCCGTATTGCCCGCATTGATCCGACAACGACTGATGATACATTGGCGTATATTTTGTATGCTGATTTGCCCGATCTTCTTGATACTACCACGATTACTGATTATGCTTTTTTTGAAAACTTTAGAAAAACTGACTTCAAACTACAACATCGGGATCAGATTTTTATACGCTCAAATCCGAATTTCCAAATTCAACAGCTGGTTACTGTGACTGGTGAGGTGAAATATCCCGGTCAGTATGCGCTGCGTACATATAATGATTATCTATCAGACCTTATTAAACGAGCAGGTGGACCCACATCTGCGGCATATTTACGCGGAGGTAAATTAACGCGTCACAATGAACGAGTTAATATTGATTTTCAGGAAGCGGTTGATGCGCCTAAATCATCGAAAGATCTCATTCTCCATGCCGGTGATCTGATTGAAATTCCCAAAAAGCCAAACACTGTTCGAATGACTGGTGAGGTGAATAATCCCGGGCTTCTCAGTTTCAGTAAGGGTGATGACTTGTGGGATTATATTGACCGTGCCGGTGGATTAACCGATAGCGCAGATTATATTATTCTGTTTCATCCCAATGGAAATGCAGAACAGTTCAGTGCAGGCTGGTTTGGTGGAAATCCGGAAGTGTATGATGGTTCTACCATTGTTGTCACAAAAGTTCCACCGCCATTGCCGGAAAAAGAGGGGGAGCGGGTAGGAAATATTGTAAGAGATATCTTTGCAATTATGGCAAGCGCATTGACTGTAATTGTACTAGCAAGGCAGTTGTAAAGCGAGAATGGTTAATTTATTTCTGAAACGATATGAATAATAGCACTGGTACAGCACCTCTCCTTGCATCGCAGAATATGCTCGAGACACTTCGTGATATATTTCAAGTTTTATGGAAATCACGATGGTTCATAGTAAAATTCACAACGGCTATAATTGTACTGTCTGTAACGATAAGTCTCATTTTACCAAAATCCTATAAATCAACTGCTATTTTACTTCCCCAAACTAATCAAAGCTTACTATCATCGTTAAGTGGTTTATCGAATCTTGCATCGTTAACGGGATTATCGTTTGGTCAAAGTACTATGGAGCAATTGTTCCCCGATATTATTTTGAGCGAAGCTGTTTTGAGGGAAGTGATATTTACTAAATACTCTACCGAAAAATTTGCACAGCCAGTAAATTTAATTGAGTATTGGGAAATTGACGGAGATTCTGTTGCTGAGCAGTATGAGATTACCTTAGAAAAATTTAGGAAAGAATTAACTGTTGACTACGATAGGAAAACAAATGTGGTAACAGTTGAACTAGTTATGCGTGAACCGCTACTAACAGCAGAGGTTGTGAATAAGATACTGAGTGTTTTAGATGAATATATTCGCACTAAGCGGATTACTAATGCAACCGAACAGAGAAAGTGGATTGAACAACGCCTGAAACAAGTGCAGCGTGATCTTGAAGACGCTGAGATTAAACTAAAAGATTTTAGAGAGAGAAATAGAATTGTTACGATGTCTCCTCAATTACTATTGGAACAACAACGATTGCTACGAGATGTTGAAATAAACACGACAATCTTTACCGAACTGAAAAAACAGTATGAACTAGCAAAAATTGAAGAGCTAAAAAATATTCCCATTATCAATATTCTCGATCCTGCTAGGCCGGCAGGAAGAAAGTACGCGCCAAAACGCGCCATCATTGTTATCGTTAGTACTTTTTTAGGTTTTTTGGCGGCATGTGGGTACGTCTACTATCGACAACGCTACCATCAGAATGTGCAACACTATCTGCGTTCCTTATTCCAATCATAACAATAGTTTAATGATTACACTGGTTTCACCACAGCTTACGGTTGAAATTGATCTATTACGGGGAGGAGCAATTACTTCCATAATATCTCGTTCAACAAATGACGAATGGATTTATTATGACAGGTCAAGGCGTGCTCCCAATGCCTCACTGGAGAATTACGATGATGTTTGGTGCGGTGGTTTTGAAGAACTGTTTCCTAATGATGCTGTGACGGTTATTGATGGGCGAACTTTAAAAGATCATGGAGAATTATGGCAACAGGAATGGACAGTGTTGCATCGCACTCCTTCCTCTCTCTCGTTAGAAGCGCAATGCACTACAGTGCCTGCCCGAGTGCGTAAGACCGTTGCGCTTAACGATTGTGCATCTACAATGGATATTACCTATGAAATTCACAATGTGTCGGATGAACAATTTCATTATCTATTTAAACTTCACCCGGCAATGCGTATAGAAGAAGAGGACGAGATTTTACTGCCGAATGGAACAATTCTACCGGTGGATACATCATTTGGAACATTGATTGACTCCCCTGGACCTTTTCGCTGGCCAATGATTACCGACCGGAATGGTAACACGCATAATATTTCTATTATTCCCAAACAATCGAAAAAAACGCGTGAATTTGTTTACGTTACGGAGATGACTGAAGGGTGGTGCGGTTTGAAGCGTAAACAAACCGGAGAAAAATTTTTCATACGCTATTCGTTGTCTCAATTTCCATATTGTTGGTTATTCATGGCGCTCGGCGGTTGGAGGGACTATTATACGGTTGTCTTGGAGCCGTGTACCAATTTTCCTAAGGATATGAATGCTGCAATAGCAAACGGTACCAGTGCAATAATGAAACCGAATGAAATTCATCATTTTGCAATTTCTGTTACTCTGGAGAAGTAATGAATGACGACACAGGATGCCACGCCGTTAGTTTCGGTTATTATACGTTGTTTCAATGAAGAAAAGCATATTGGAAATTTATTACGAGCTCTTCAACAACAAACATACAAGAACCATGAAGTGATTGTTGTTGACTCTGGTTCAAACGATTCTACGGTGCAGATTGCTCAAAGTTTTGCAGTGCGTATTGTGAGAATATCGCCAAACGATTTTACATTTGGTTTTTCATTAAATCAAGGATGTGCGGCTGCGCAGGGCGCTATCTTTGTCATTGCCAGCGCTCATGTGTTGCCGGTGCATGAACGATGGTTAGAAGAACTCGTGAAGCCGTTTGTCGATCCAAAAGTGGCAATCGTGTACGGAAGGCAGATTGGCAATTCAATTACAAAATTTTCTGAGCATCAGGTTTTTGCTCAACAGTTTCCGGAAACATCAAATTTTCAGCAGCAGACTCCTTTTTGCAACAACGCTAATGCCGCCATTCGCGGTGAAATATGGAAAAAACGAAAATACGATGAAACCCTCTCAGGGCTTGAAGATTTGGATATGGGAGTGTGGGCGATTAACAACGGTTACTACATCGCATACAATGCCGATGCGGCAGTTATTCATATTCATGAAGAAACCCCTAGAAAAATTTTCAATCGCTATAAGCGTGAAGCGATTGCTATAAAAAAAATTTTACCGGATTCGCACTTACCCTTGTGGGAGTTTTTGTGGCTGTGGATTTCCAATATGCTTCTTGACCTTCTCCGGTCGGTGAAGCACCGAACATTTTTTAAAAGTTTTACTGAAATTATCATGTTCAGAACAATGCAGTATTGGGGAATGTACAGCGGCATTCACAACCGCTCCCCGCTGACACATGAAATGATTATACGCTTCTATTACCCACGAAAACCAAATGCTCTAGTACGGAAGAAAAAATGAACACCTACAGTCTTGTTGCATTATTGCCAATGAAAGCTCATAGTGAGCGTGTGAAAGGAAAAAATTTCCGCTTATTGTATAATAAACCGTTGTTTCGGTGGATCTTAGACACCCTGCTTTCAATGAAAGAAATTGAATTGGTGGTAATTAATACTGACGCCCGGCAAATTCTGAACGAGAATGGGCTTCACGATTCTGAACGCGTTCTGATTCGGGATAGAAAACCGGAACTGTGCGGCGATTTTATTAGCATGAATCTTATTCTGCAGGACGATATCAACCATGTTCCTTCTGACACATATCTCATGACGCATACTACGAATCCATTGCTAAGCGCCGATACCATTCGTCAAGCATTGGAGAAATACAGAGCCGAAAAAACCGCTGGCAGAGCAGATTCACTTTTCACCGTCAATAAATTTCAGACGCGTTTTTACCGTGCCGATGGGAGTCCCGTAAACCATGATCCCAATAATCTCATACGCACTCAGGATTTGGAACCTTGGTTTGAAGAAAATTCAAACCTCTACATTTTTTCTGCTGAAAGTTTCAATGCCACTAAGGCACGAATTGGGAAAAAACCTGTTTTGTTTTCAATGAAGAAACACGAAGCGATAGATATTGATGATCAATACGACTGGGAACTTGCTGAAGCAATTATTAAAGGTTTACACCAGACATAGAAAGTATCATGCTGAAAGTTTTAGTTACATGCCCTCCAATGTTGCGCAGTATAGATACTGTTCGTCCGCTGTTTCAACGGTACAACGTAGAATTATTCACTCCGCACGTTGTTCAAACGCTAACCGTCGGCGAATTAAAAACATTACTGCCGGACTTCGATGGCTGGATTATCGGAGATGATCCGGCAACCAAGGAAGTGTTTGAAGCCGGAAAAGCTGGAAAATTGAAAGCAGCGGTAAAATGGGGGGTGGGTGTTGACAATGTTGACTTTCGTGCGGCACAAGCGTTAGGAATACCTATTTCCAACACGCCGGGTATGTTTGGCCGTGAAGTGGCTGATGTGGCGCTTGGTTACGTTATTGCATTGGCTCGTGAAACTTTTTTTATTGACCGGGAAGTGAAGCAAGGGCGGTGGGTAAAACCTGTCGGTATTTCGCTGGCAGAAAAAACAGCCGCTGTTATTGGTTTTGGCGATATTGGCTCAAACGTTGCAAAGCGGCTTTTGGCGTGTGAAATGAATGTGAATGTGTATGATCCGTTTTACAAACCTAAACCTGAACTACACGCTGTGAATGTCTATCCGTTTCCGGAGAAGATTAATGAAGCGGATTTTCTTGTTCTTACCTGCGCTTTAACAAAAGAAAATTTTCACATGATTAATGCAGATGTTTTTTCGCAAATGAAAAACGGAGTGCGCATTGTTAATGTGGCGCGCGGCCCGCTGATTGATGAACAAGCCCTAATTGCCGCTTTGCGCAGCGGAAAAGTTCATTCTGCTGCGCTTGATGTGTTTGAAACAGAGCCGCTGCCAATCGAGTCACCGTTGCGGCAGTTCGATCGTTGTATCTTTGGTTCGCATAATAGTTCAAATACGATTGAAGCAGTACAACGCACCAACGAACTGGCTGCCCGTACGTTGCTAAAGTATTTGGGAATAGTTGATGAGAAAGGATGATAGCCATGAAAAACGTTTTGATTACAGGAGCGGAAGGGGGAATCGGACGCGCCTTATGTAAAGAATATATGAAAGCTGGCTATCGAGTTATTGCTTCTGATCGTAATCCCAACAATGGCGTGGATTGTGACACCTTTCTGCAATTTGATCTTTCTATTTTTACGCGGGACGAGAAATACAAAGAAGACACCATTCAACGTATTATTGAAACGCTGCAGGGAAACGGTTTGTCCGTTCTTATCAACAATGCAGCTATCCAAATTCTCAATGCTACAGAAAACGTAACGATAGATGATTGGCGTACTACACTCGATACAAACTTGATTGCTCCTTTCATTCTTATTCAAAGTTTATTACATGAACTTGAAAGAGCAAAAGGGAATGTGCTCAATATTGCAAGCGTTCATGCGACAAATACCAAGCCGGGTTTTATTACCTATGCCACCAGTAAAACAGCGCTTGTGGGCTTAACTCGCGCGTTGGCTGTTGATTTAGGCGCTCGGATTCGCGTAAATGCCTTGGCGCCAGCCGCAACAGCAACACCAATGCTTCTTGCAGGGTTTGAGGGAAAACCGGAATTATTTAAGCAACTTTCGCACATGCATCCGCTTGGACGAATTGCAACACCCGAAGAAGTTGCTCGCGTGGCTCTCTTCCTTACCTCAGATGCCGCAAGTTTTATTACCGGAGCCGTTATTTCTGTAGATGGCGGCATTAGCGGTCGATTGCATGATCCGGTGTAGTAGAATATTTGATTGTATGTTTAGTCAAATCTTACCACTCATAAAACGCCTCTCAAACTCTGCTACACTTACAACGTTTGCTAGCTATGCAACCCGCACTGTGAGCGTGTTAATTGTTCTTCCGCTCATCTTATCACGATTTTCAATTGAAGAAATTGCCGCTTGGTATTTATTTGCAACCTTTATTAGTATGCAGCTTTTAATTGATTTGGGTTTTAGTCCTACATTTACAAGAGTAATTGCGTATGCGTTAGGCGGAGCAGAAGACTTAAGCGACAAGCGTTCGATTTCTAAAACAAAGATGACGGGCAGTCCCAATTGGGTGCTGATTGAGAAAATATGGAATACCATGCGTGTCGTTTTTCTCCGGCTTACCTTTGTTGCATTTTTTCTTTCGCTTATTATTGGTACATGGTTTTTAGTAAAGCCTCTTTCAGCTTTGCAGGACTCATTTTCAGGATGGTTGAGTTGGGCAGTTATTGTTGTTGTTACAAGTTTTTCTCTGTGGAATGGTTCCTACGTTTCATTTCTGCAAGGGATGAATAAGGTTGCGCTTCAAAAAAGATCTGAGGCAATAATTTCTTTACTTTCAATACTGACAAGTTTTATTGTTCTTCGTTCTGGCGGAAAGTTACTTGCGTTAGTGTTAGCCAACCAAATGTGGGTTATGATCAATATAGCGTGGAACAGATATTTATGCCGCAGTATTGAGCCAAAGTTATTTACAGCATGGAAGAAATTTAAAACACATCCTAAGGTCCTGTCAGTCGTTTGGCCTAGTGCGTGGCGAAGCGGTCTCGGTATTGTCATGTCACAAGGTGTTGTGCAGGCAACAGGAATTATCTATGCTCAGTTTGGGTCAGCGGCGTCTGTTGCTTCATACCTATTGGCGTTGCGATTTATTCAGATGGTCAGTTTGTTTTCACAATCGCCATTTTACAGTAAACTGCCGCTTATGGCAAAATTACGAGCAGAAGGGAGAATCGAAGAACAAGTAACAGTTGCTCAACGAGGAATGCGATTAGCATATTGGGTTTATGCCATTGGATTTATTGGCATAGGACTACTCATCCATCCTGCATTACAGTACATTGGTAGTAAGGCAGAATTTGTAAGTTCGGATCTCTGGGTGTTGATTGGCATAACGTTTTTTATTGAGCGCTATGGAGCTATGCATATTCAATTGTACAGTACAACTAACCGCATTGTGTGGCATATAGCAAACGGTATATCTGGCATCATGAATATTATTTTTATATTCTTAACATATTCTTCACTTGGGGTCTATTCATTTCCATTGGGAATTTTAGTAAGTTATATGGGTTTTTATTGCTGGTATGCCGCTATGCATTCGTACCGTGAATTTAATATTAACATTGTTCAGTTTGAATCTAAAACAATACTTCCGCCGCTTTTGACGTTAATACTTTATTCCTTATTGGTAACCTCTGGTATATTGTGAAACAGTTTTCTAAAGTAATATTATTGTTGTTATCTCTGTTTTTAGTGAGAAGTTTACAGGCTCAATCTATTGTTTACTTCTGGGTAGAGAAGCAAGTAAATCAGCGAGAAGATAGTGTGATGTTTTTAATTCATACCACTGGCTTTGTCAATGCAAGAGCTTTTGGTTGCGAAATGTATTTTGATTCTTTGACGTTCACTCAGGATGTAATTAATAAAACGACTATTGTCGCCAATGTAACATCCCCTTCGCAAATGCGACTAAAATACAAACCTCATTCAATACGGTTTTTCTTTTTGGCAAAAAAAAATAGTCCATTAATTAGCTCTCCGGGAGGTGTCATACTAACTGTTTCAATTTCGTTGGAAGTTCCTTATGTACATAGTACATTTCCCAGATTGGCGCAATGGAGGACAGGTTTGGTTAATGAATTACTTCAGCCAATTCCGGTCTCTTTTTCCTCTCCTATTGTTGATATTCAGGAGAAGAATGATCACTCAATAATTTCTTCGACTTTATATCCTAATCCATCACATGGAATATATCGAATGCAGATATCATCAAGGCTCCAGCAAGATATAGAATTTTCACTCTATGATATTCTGGGACGTAAAGTGCAAACTATCTATCAACCCGTTACAGTACATCATAACCAATTGACGTTTGACTTTCAGACGCTGGCGAAAGGGACATATTTTTTGAGAATGCGTTATAAAGACTTGCAGGGAAAGTTCCATACATTTGTTCAAAAATTAGTAAAACTTCAATAAAGCATATGCATCGCTTCATTGTTTACCGTAGTATTCTTCTAATAGTATTTTTTGCCAGCCTGGCACGAGGGCAAGTTGTTATAAATGGTATTGTATGTGATATGGAAAATACACCAATACCAGATGTCGCTGTGGTTGTAGATTCACTATCTACCATATTTTATACAGATAGTACTGGTCGTTACACAATAGAAGAATTATCAGAAGAGTTGTTGCAGGGGGTACATACATTATATTTTTTTAAATTTGGTTGGCTGGGTATAAAAAAAGAGATAAACATCATTTCTGGAAAATTTCAACTTGATACTGTAAGGATAAACTTTGGCGATATAAATAAAGACGGAATAATTGACCTCAGAGATGTTGCATTAATTCATGACGTAGTTGGAGATTCTGTATCGAACCGGACAAGGTATATGGACAATAATGCAAACGGTATTATAGATGAAAATGATGAATCTAAGGTTATTTCAGCGGTAGAAACACAAGGTTTTCAATGTCCTGAATGGCTGATTTCAAAACCGGATTATGTAACATTTGTTCCTTCGCTTGTGAAACCGGAGTACGGTACGAACCAACACTATCTCATGACAAAGCTCAATAGTGGCAGGTTGCTTGGAATTTGGACGGGTGGGAAAAAGGAAAATATTGATCAGAGTATATTATTTCACTACAGCGATGATGGTGGGAAAACATGGAGCATTCCACAAGTTTTAGATGGGCCTATGTTTGATGGGTATAACTCCTCATGGGGATTTCCGATTTATATTCCTGCTAAAAATAGGATATACGTTTTTTTCAATAAAGATAATGGGACCAAAATTTATCATTCGGGTGACTTATGGTGTCGATATTCTGATGATGAAGGACTTACATGGAGCAAAGCCTATAAGTATAAAATTCCGCGAGGAAAATATAGTCCTGTGGATACAAATCAAGCTATGTCATGGTGGATATACCAGTCGCCAATGCAATTTGGTGAACATATAATGGTTGGATTTACTGAAATTTGGTTAAAGGAGGGTGGAATATCATATGCATCAGAAGTCCGTTTCATCGTTTTTGATAATATACAAACTGTAACTGACCCAGAAAAAATATCTATACGAGTGTTACCAATTACTGAGAAGGGATTACGAATCCCATTTGGCAATGACACATTGAGAAGCGTTTGTCAAGAGCCTTCATTAGTACAACTATCAGATGGCAGATTATTTTGCGTTGTTAGGACAGTTTACGGGTCTCCTTACTATTTTATATCAACTGATACAGGTAAATCGTGGAGTAGTGGGCGTCCTTTAAGATTAGGGGATGGTAAAGATTTGGTGAAGCAACCAGTTGCTTCGTGTCCTATTTATGAAGTTAGTGAGGGAAATTTTGTTCTTATTTTTCATAACAATAGTGGTGACGCCAACGGTGGTAAGTTTAATGAAGATTATCTTTTAAATAGAACACCATCTTATATTTTACGTGGGTATGAAGATGTTAATAAAAATCAGCCAATATCATTTTATCCTCCACAACTTCTTCTTGAAAATTATGTCCGACCGTTTGGTCCTGAGAATAGAACTGAAATAGCTACATACCCAAGTATTACAGATCATGGGGATAGTTTTGTATTATGGTATCCTGATAGAAAGCATTTTTTGTTGGGTAAAATCATACATAAGTAAAGAACATTATGGTGTACAATGAGTAAAAGTATTTCTAAATTATACATTTTCACTAAAAGTATGGAATGGTTTTGGGGTTTACTACAATCTCACCCAGATTCTAAAGCCGTATGGTATGATGGACAATCTGATATTATTAATGGAATTTTTGATTTCTTAAATCCCAAGGAAATTCTTATTGAAGAAGGAATAAATACGACATTAATAGAGAAGCAAAAACCCATTAATTCTACTTCTATTATTATTCAATCAAACAAAGAGGTGGTTGAATATACAAAACCCATATGTGTTTTTGTTTCGAACGATACACATGCTCATCTTTTTAAGAGAATTCCTCAAGTAATTCCAGTAAGTAATTTTATAACTATATCGTCAAAGAATGAAAATGCTGATATTGCTCTGTCTAATCTGGGCATTGGTTTTTCACAGATGCAATTAAGTACTATTCAGCCTTCTCAATATCAATCTCTGCTATTATCTAATGATTGGGGAGGGATCGAAATTTTGCTGCAGGACAAGTTTCACAAGAAGGGTATTCCAACAATTTGCCTTCAGGAGTCGGTTATTGATTTTAATGATCAGTATCATAGGATGGAAATTTGTGACTATCCTTTGTTGCAAGGAGTGGCCACGTTAAAACATCTTGAACGTAATGTTTATTTTTTGACTGGCAATCCTCGTTATGAAGAATTGCAAATCCAACCTCTTCCTTCCTCAGATTTTGTAATGATAAATTGTAATTTTACTTATGGTATTTTTGAAGAATGGAGAGAACAATGGATTTCGGATATCGTTTCTTCTTGTACCAATCTCAACTTGGAATATGTTATCTCGCAACATCCGCGTGATAGAGGGGACCTATCTGGATACAATGTGCAGAAATCATCCGCTGCTATAGTACATAAAATGATATGTGCAGCATCTACAGTGATAACGAGGTTTAGTTCTATAATTCATGAATCTTTGGCTATGGGAAGAACGGTGATATACTATAATCCTCACGGAGAAAAAATGAATTATGACTTTGAACCCGACGGTGAACACTTGATTGTTGCTAGAAATAAAGCAGAACTTATTGAGGCGCTGTCAAAAACCAGAATAGTAAATCGGATGCGGGGGCAAGATCCGTTTTTTTATCAGTACATGATGCGACATTGCGGATCTGCGGATTCTTCCGCATCCTCACGTATTGGGAACTCATTAAAACTAATACACAAAATAAATCCTATACGGCACCGCGTTGATTTTATATTAAAATTAAGACTTTCCTTTCATCTTTTTCGTAAGAAACTATTAGCATCTTTCAAATACAGACGTGTGTAGTTTATGCCAAACAATGAAGAAAAAAGCGAATTTTTTGTCTTTCAATGGATCACGGGCGTCCTTTTTTTCCGACCCTGGCTAGCCTCTTTTGACTTTAGCAACTTCTCATTTCTCGATAGGCGAAAATTAGTTGGTTCTGAAGTGATTCTTGAGACGACCATCATGGGATATGTTGATATTCTTCTCACGGTTATTTTATTCTATTACATTTTCAAGCATCGTTTAAGTCTATCCAAAATTCCCATGAAGTCAATAATTGTTTCTTTTGTTATTTTTGTGTCTATCAATGCAACTGTGCTTACAATTGATCCATCAACAAGTATTCGTAAGCTTTCAAAGGTATATTTATATTTCGGCCATTTATGTTTTTTTTTCTTGCTTTCTGATGATAAATATTTTTACAGACTGCTACGAGCAATACTGGTCTCATTAATTTTTCCGCTGGTTTACGGTTGGTTTGATTATATTGCTAATGCTGATTTGAATCTTCAGTCTATATTGCTCAGACCGTACCGTGAGTATTCTACCTTTACGCATGCAAATTCGTATGCCTTTTTTCTCTCGGGCTGCATATTCGTTGCATTAGCATTGTATTACCATGAACCTATTCAGAAAACCAAGTATAAAATTGTTATCGCTATTTCTTTTATTACTATGTTAACTACGGGTGCAAGGATGGCATTTGCAGCATTAATTATTTCTTTGATTATATCGTTAACAAAGTCTTTTAGTAAAATATTAATTTATTCATTAGTTCTAATATTATTATTGTTGAATGTAGGTCTTTATTCCGATTCGTTTAATGCATTAATAAAAGCGGTGCCCAGTTTAATGGTTGGAGATTTGTCTGTGGGTTTGCAAATAGCAAGTACTGAGATGTTGGCTATATCTGGAAATGAGACTACAGTTAGTGAGTTTGCAGTACGCTTACTTATTTGGGGAAGACTTATTGAAGGGTTGGGTAATAATTTTCTTTGGGGCATGGGTCTTTTTAGCTCTAACAAATATATGTTGGAAACATTTAATGAATATTACAACCCTCATAATGATTATGTTCGTTTGTTTTTTGAATTAGGGGTTATCGGGTTGGTTCTTTATTTTGGACTTTTTGTAATACTATATAAAAAAATATATCGAGTTGTTGCTGAACAAGATAGAGATGAGAAAATGTTAAGAGCTTTGATAGCTTTTATTCCATATATGTTTATAGTTTCATTAACCGATAACTTATTTTTGGATACATCATTTGGATTAATCTTGTTTTGTTTGATGGGATATTTTTTGAAGATAGTGTCAAAATCCGATAATAGGAATTCACTTAATTCCTCAATTACTTGACATTGTAAAATAATGTTAACCATGAATTCTGATATATCTATAGTTATCTGTACTTATAATAAGTTCAAAGCTTTTCAGAAAACAATTAAGGCAATACAAGAATTTCATTGGAAGAATTTTGAATTGATTATTGTTAACAATAATTCAACCGATGAAACGGGAAAATATTGTAGTTCACTGGCTGATTTTTTTGCTAATTCGGAAGTTAGTCTGACCTATATTTTTGAACCACAAATGGGTTTATCAAAGGCAAGAAACGCTGCTCTAAATGGGACGCTTTCAAAGTGGTTAATTTTGTTGGATGATGATTGTATTCCAGAGTCGCAATTCCTTCAGGCGTATAGAAGACTTATAACTAAATATCCACAGTGCAAACTTGCTGGTGGCCCAATCCGGGTTCGTTGGTCAGAGGAAGGGAAACCAAGTTGGCTTCCATCAGACTTTGAATGGATTTACGGTGCTATCGAAAATGAAACAAGTGGCGATAAGACTATTCGTTTTTTGAGAAAAAATGAAACTGTAAATGGAGGAAATTTTCTTGTCCATAGGGAAACGTTGCTTTCCTTGAAAGGGTTTAATGAAAATCTAGGCCATGTTGGAGAAAAGGAAGGAGGAAACGAAGAGCACTTCATAGTTCAAACTCTTAAAAAGAAGTTTCCCGATGGGTTGTTTTGGGTTCCTGATGCGGTTGTTGTCCATCATTTTCCTCTAGAACGTCTTAACCTTAGGTACGCCGAAGAGCGAAGCAAGACTGCAGGATATGATAGAGCAAAATCAGATCTATATCAAAAAAGGTATATACAAATTTTTCTCCGCGTAGTTTGGTATATTATCAAGATTCCGAGAACCAATTCATCTATATGTGCTTCTTACTATAGAGGCTATATCAACTTTTTTATAAGAAAATAATGCTACAGCTACTATTTTTGTTTCTTATCTTGGTCTTCAACCATGAGACCAATGCTATTGTTATTGATAAAGTAAAATTTAATACTTCAAAAATAGTGTTGGGTGTAAATCTCAATTGGATTGATTCTTGTGATGGATTACTGTCCTATGGTTCCGAAATAGTATTACGCGATAGGGAAAATCTAATTAGTGGCCTTAAATTTTCTTCGATTCGTTATCCGGGTGGAATACTATCAGAATCGTTTGATTGGAGAAAGGGAATCGGAACAGTAAAAGGTGAAGCCTTGAATTATTTAGGATTGAACGAAACAATATATTGTGGCATTCATGAATTACAATCTATTGCTGTAAAATATAAGTGTGACATCTTTTATACTTTCGGCAGCAAAACAAGTTTACTCGAAATAGATGGTCTGTTGAAATACTGGAATCAAATTATTAAGGGAACGTCCTCTGCCATTAAATATATTGAAATCGGAAACGAGTTATATAATTATCACATTGATGAAAAAGAACTTTTGGATTATTTAACAAGGATTAGGGAGATATACAGTTTTTTATCTACCCAAAAAGAAAGACCACTGTTAGGGATTCCTTTTTCTGGAATATTAGGTTCTGAATGGGATAAAATTCTATTTGACTCCCTGCGACACTCTTTTGATTTCATCAGCTGGCATAGCTATACTCCAAATATTCCATATTGGAATAGCGATAGTTGTTTTGAGATAGCTTTTCGATCTTTTAAGCAGGTAGAGCATGATTTAAATATTCTGCAAGAATTAGCAGATGGAAAACCTATTATCATTTCTGAATATAATTTAAGTTTTTGGGAGAATAATCGTCATCAAAATATTTCTTATGAATCCAAATTTTATTTTCTTATTGGATACTACTATTTCTTGGCAATAAAATATGAGGTAAAAGCTATTTATAAATGGGTTTTATCCCATACATGGTGGCATGCTTACGCAGACGTGAACATGATGCATGGTGGAAAGCCTTTATTAAGTAATTCGGGGAAAATTGCGTCTTTTCTTAATCAATGGATATCTCAACAAGACTCACTGGGCTATTTCTATAAGCCAACGATTAATGATGGTAAAGTTGTTATTCTTTTTGGAAAAAACCGTTCCAGCAAGGTATCAATGTTGATAATGAATTTTGGAGAAAGTGGTGTAAGTATTAAAATTAGAAACGGAAAGTTGTTTGTTTTTAAAAAAGTCCATCATCTTTACTGTAGAGGTAACAACATCGCAACTAGGATAGAATTTGTGTCGAAGTGGGATAATTTTTACACGCAAGGATTTTCATTCTCTCTCTTTGAATAAATAGTATGAAAATAGGTATTGATGCAAAATGGTATTTTGAAGGTCCGCCAAGCGGGAAAGTTGTGGTAAGAAATTTGGTAGAAAATCTTGTTACATTATTCCCGAACCATCAGTTTTATATTTTTCTCGATAAAAGATTCAAAAGTCAGCCGATATCATTTCAACAAAAGAATGTTACAATCGTGTATATGTGGGGAAAAGTCAATTTAATTGCTAATGCTTTATGGTTTCCGATTGTGGCATGGAAATATAAACTTGATGTTGCTGTCCTTCAAAATTTCGCTCCGCTTGTTTCTAACTTTCACTCTATAGTATTTATTCATGATGTAATATTTGAATCGGATCCTCATCATTTTTCCTTGACAGAGCGGTTATATTTTTTTCCGATGAAATTTCTTGCCAAGCGATCGCAAAGGGTTTGCACTGTTTCTAAAAATGAGAAAAAGCGATTGTTACAGTATGGATATGGGAATGAATCTAACATAGATGTTATTTATAATGGTGTTGCTGCTCAATATAAACCATTAAATTCTTTTCCAGATGATATTATCCAGCAAGTTAAACAAAAGTACCAATTGCCGGAAAAATATTTGTTGTATGTTGGCAGATTAAATGACAGGAAAAACCTCAAAAACCTTATAGAATCACTCACATACCTGAACGAAAAAACAATTCCTCTGTTGCTCTTTGGTAGTTATGATTGGAAATCAATAAATCTCGATGAGATTATTGAACGTCATAATCTTCAGCGCCGCGTCTTCCGAAAAGGATTTGCAGACCAAGAAGACCTACCAATAATTTATTCACTTGCAACGGTATTTACATTTGTTTCGTACGAAGAAGGTTTTGGTTTGCCGATATTGGAAGCCATGGCATCAGGCGTTCCGTGTGTTGTAGCTGACACACCTGTGTTTCGGGAATTGTTCTCTGACTGTGTCGTATATACTAATCCGCATGATCCAAATGATATAGCAACAAAGATTAGTCTGTTGATAGCTGATAAAAATATGTACGATGATAAAAAAGAAAATGGATTGATTCTATCAAAAAAATTCTCATGGGAACAGTCTGCAAAAAAGTTAATCGAAGTTGTTGAAAGCATGAAATAACATGGCTACAAAAGAAATTATAGAAAAGCTCATCGGGAAATTAAAAAGTAATCCTGGCTATCATTTTGATACTGATTATTCATTTTATCAGTTGGTAAAAATAATCTACTACAGAAGTAAACAGATTGTTCGCGGTTTGCTTAAGAGGTATCACTTCAAAAAAATAAGTGGGCTGTTCTTCTGCGGCAAAAGAGTAATTATAGAACATGGCGAAATGTTGTTTGCTGGTAGGAGTTTAATTATTGAAAATGGTGTCTATATCAATGCGCTGTCTGAGAAAGGGATTCGATTGGGTGATAATGTTACGATTGGAAAAAATAGTATTTTAGTATGTACAGGCGTCATTAAAAGGAAAGGTGTTGGTATATCTATTGGCAACAACTCTGCAGTTGGAGCCCAATCGTTCCTTGGAGGTCAGGGTGGAATTACCATCGGCACTGATGTTATTATGGGTCCAGGAGTTCGAATATTTTCTGAAAATCATGTTTTTACTCAGAAAGATATTCCTATTCGGCTTCAAGGTGAAACCAGAAAGGGTGTTGCAATTGGTAACAATTGTTGGATAGGAGCTTCCGTAACAATAGTTGATGGGGTAACTATTGGAGATGGAGTTGTTGTTGCGGCAGGTGCGGTTGTTACCAAGGACATTCCTTCAAATACTATTTATGCCGGCGTGCCGGCGAAACAAATTTCGACTCGGCTATAACTATAATTGTGAAGGGAAAAAATTCCATACTATTCTTTTTTGGCTTTCTGTTCACACTAAGAGTATTTTCCCAAATAACTATAAACCTACAGAATAGTTACTACCGCCTTAACTTACTTAAAGAAATTCGTGGAACCTCGCTGCATTGGGTTAATGATGGCGATGGATTACAACTGTCAAAGACAACCGAAAAATTTTCCTTCAATGATTCTCTTGTTAGTTCGCTTGGTTACAATGTTTTGCGAATTCCCGGCGGGTATTTAACGCGATGGTTTGACTGGGAAAAAGCCGCTGGTAACAACTATGAATCACAAAAAAATTACTACGGAAAACCTGAAAGCGTAAAAACAGGGTTGCGGGAGATGAAATTGTTTGCAGCTAAACATAACATGCGTGTTATGTACACTCTTACAATTACTGATTCTCCCGAAAAAATTAAAAACCTCATACAGACGTGGAATTCCATCGAACCCCAGAATGGACCGCCAATAACATGGTTTGAATTAGGGAACGAAAACTATGATGTTGATTCATCAGTTGCTGCGGCGCAACAATATGTGCAAACAGTACTACCCATCATTCAAACAATTCGCTTAGCATCACCACAGTCGAAGATAGGGGCTATTGTGGCAAATCCCATTGCACCTTCATGGAATACAACAATTTACAATCAATTATTTGATAAAATAGATTTTCTGGTTTGGCATCGATACGTACCTTATACGGATTACTTTTCTACGGATTCGTACTCTGCTACTGTTAACGCATTTAACAACGTGGAGATAGAAATACAACACCTTCAACATGTAATGAAACACAGGAAATTGCCTCTTTATCTTACAGAGTATAATCTTTCCTATTATACAAAAGAAAACATTCATCAAAATGTTGTGCTTGAGCCACGGTACATTCTCTTACTCGGAAATTTTGTAACATTAGCATATCGAAATAATATTGCCGGTTTGGTGAAACATTGTCTTGCAAATGCAGGTTACCATACATTTGCAGATATAAATTTTTCCGGAAGGGAAAAAGGCGAAATTTCAATCAGTGGAATGGTCTTGAAAGAACTAAATCGGTGGATAGAAAAACAGGATTCGGTTGACGTGATAACGTTTGATTCACTATTTTCTGCATGGGAATTTTCCATCCTTGTGGGAAAAAATCAGCATGGAGCTGATCTTGTTATTCAAAACCACACATCTAATCCTGTGTCACTACTTGTTGGAACCAATGACGATACCACTGCATCGAGCATAGTGTATTTCCAACATGAAAAGACTTTGTGGATTGACCGACAGAAAAGTTTTTTATTAACAAAACAACTACTTGTAAGGCCACACTCCCTTACATTTATTAGTATAAAAAATAAGTATGCAAGAAAGTGAAATCGTTCGCTTATGAAAATTGCGATATTAGGAACCCGCGGCTATCCGTATGTTTACAGCGGTTATGAAACTTTTGTAGCAGAACTTGCTCCCCGATTGATCAAGAAAGGGCATGATGTTACAGTATATTGTCATAAAGGATTATTTCAAGAACATCCTAAAGAAGTAAATGGTGTTAAACTTGTTTACTTGCCTTCTATTGAATCCAAAATATTAAGTCAATTTAGCCATAGTTTTCTTTCTACTTTGCATGTCTTGTTTCAAGAGGTTGATATTATTCTTTATGTCAATACTGCCAACGGTCCGTTTGGAGTTTTAACAAAAATATTCAGAAAAAAAACTGCCATTAATGTTGACGGTCTTGAATGGATGAGGCCAAAATGGAAAGGTTTGGGAGCCAAATATTTTTACTGGTCGTCATGGCTTTCAACCAAAGTATTTGATGTTATTATTGCCGATTCTGATCAGATGGCTAACATCTATCGTAATGAATTTAATGCCGAATCTGTTACCATTGAATATGGAGCAACGTGCGCATACAGTTCAAACCCTGAACTCATATCAGAATTTGGTATAAAATCTCATGAATATTATTTGGTTGTTGGTAGGTTGATTCCGGATAATAATGGAGACATTATTGTCCGGGGCTTTGAACAATCTTCATCAAGCAAGAAGTTAGTTATCCTTGGTGATGTACCGTATGAAGATGAATATGCAAGAAGAATCCGTGAAACGAAGGATGAACGCATCATTTTTCCGGGATATGTACGTAATGGGAATGTTTTGAAAGAATTATACTGCAACGCCTATGCGTACCTTCATGGACATGAATACGGAGGAACGAACCCATCGCTCTTGAAAGCACTAGCGTATGGAAACTGTATTTTGGCGCTTGATACCGTGTTTAGTCGTGAGGTGTTATGTGATAATGAGTATGGGTTGTATTTTAAGAAAGATCCAACCAGCGTTAGGGAAATGATTGATTTTATAGATCAACACGCCGGCATTGTTGCTGCCTATAGAGCAAAATCGCGCAAAAGAATTGAAGAACGCTATACTTGGGAACGGATAGCGGATAATTATGAAGAACTATTTGCCGATTTGTTGGATAAGAAATGAATATTTTTTATTTTGTTCAGGTCTAAAGTGCCAAACAATACTAAATTGCTTAAACGTAACTGGAAAATAGTTTTTGTTATTTTGTCGCAACTAGCAGATCTTTTTGCTATTTGGTTGGCGGGGGGGATCATTTTTTATCTGAAGTCGACTGAAACTATTCGATACGTTACTCCTGATTCCAATCTGGTCATCGGATTAGCTGTTTTTTCGTTTATTTATCTTACCATTGCAACAATGTTTGGTCTCTATCGGGGGTCGTTTCACCTCAGTCTACGGTTACAAAATTTGGTTACTGCGCGAGCATTTATTGTTAGCATACTCATTGCATTGGCGTTAAACAGTTTAAGTCAAACGTTTGTTGGGAAAAAATCAGTAATTACCTTTGGTTTGCTATTACCCGTGCTTTTGTTGTTAGGCCGTGCTATTCTTAGAAGAATCAACTTATATTTTCAGCAGTTAGGTTATGGTGTCCACAACACTCTTATTGTAGCGGATAATCATGAAGCAGAGCATCTCTATTATAGATTTCTTACGTTCCCTGAATTGGGATATCGTACATGCGGATTTATCGTGAAGAAGAAATTACCCACTGAGTCTTTATCTCCGCAATATCTGCCTGATGAACTTGATCAAATTATTGAAAAGGAACGTATTGACCGGATTTTTATTCCGACCAGAGAGTTATCGTTGAACGGACATATGTATTTGCAGTCAATCAGTCAACAGAAAGGAATCAAGTTAAAAATTGTTTCACCATTAGCAGAAGAGTTACTTAAAATTTCTAGAATTTATGATATTGCAGGAATAACAATAACATCGCCTGTTCGTCGTCATATCGATCCGTTGAAATTGTTTGTTAAAAGAATTTTTGATCTTGTAGTATCAGTTGTCATTATACTTATACTTTCCCCAATCTTCCTCATTACCATTATCGCAATTTATCTTGAAAGTGGTCGTCCGATTTTTTTTACTCAAAAGCGTTCCTCCATCAAAGGGGGAAAGAAATTTAATTTCATTAAGTTTCGTAGTATGGTAACCAATGCGGAACAACTGCGGCAAGAACTACTGGATAAAAATGAAGCAGATGGCGCGTTGTTCAAGATGAAGAATGATCCCCGCGTAACAAAAGTTGGAAGAATTATTCGCAAACTAAGTATCGATGAGTTGCCGCAATTGTTTAACGTCGTGAAAGGGGATATGAGTTTGGTCGGACCGCGACCGCTACCGCGTTCGGATTTTGACATTGCGAACGAACCCGATGAATTTTGGCAGGCTATCAAAGAACGGGCGGCTGTGAAACCAGGAATGACAGGATTATGGCAAATATCGGGACGCAGCAACATCAAATTCCGTGAAATGATTTTGCTCGATTTGTATTACGTTGAAAATCACTCATTGATGTTTGATCTCGAAATTTTGTTTGAAACGATTCCCGTGGTGCTCTTTGGGCGTGGCGCGTACTGATCAGTTTTCAGGAAACAGCATCAAACATCAAGTATCCACTCTTAAGAATCCAGTAACAGATAACTAGTGACCATGAAAGGCATCATTCTCGCCGGCGGTTCGGGCTCTCGCATGTATCCGATCTCGAAAGTATACAGCAAACAGCTAACGCTGATATACGATAAACCGCTTATTTATTACCCGCTGTCGGTATTAATGCTCGGTGGAATCCGTGATATTCTGATTATCTCCAACGAACAAACAATTCCGCACTATCAGCATCTCTTTAACACAGGCGATCATCTTGGCATCAACATTTCATATGCAGTGCAACAAGCGCCGAATGGTATCGCTGAATCATTTATCATTGGAAAAAATTTTATTGGTAATGATGCCGTCACATTAATTCTTGGCGATAATATTTTTTATGGATATTTGGATTTCTTCTACAATGCATTAAAGCGTACTTCTGGTGCAACAATCTTTGGCTATCGTGTTGCCGATCCCGAACGGTATGGCGTCATTGAATTCGACAAGTCGGGGAAAGCCATCAGCATTGAAGAGAAACCAAAAAAGCCGAAATCAAATTTTGCAGTACCCGGCTTATATGTGTATGATAACGATGTTATTGCGATTGCAGAACAATTGAAACCCTCTGTCCGCGGTGAGTTAGAAATTACGGACGTGAATGTTGAGTACTTAAATCGCGGTAAACTGTTCGTCGAAAAAATCGGTCGTGGCGTAGCGTGGCTCGATACTGGGACGCCGGAAGCGCTCCTGCAAGCGTCGAATTTTTTTGGAACTATTGAACAACGGCAAGGATTAAAAGTTGCGTGCATTGAAGAGATTGCTTACGTTAAAAAATTTATCACGAAAGAACAATTCACATCGCTTGTTGCTACCATTCCGATTTCTTCATATCGCGCGTATCTTGAAAATATTATTACTAACGAAGAACTATGAACATCGTACCCACCTCCCTCCTTGATGTAGTTATTATTGAACCACGCGTGTTTGTAGACGAACGAGGATACTTTTTTGAATCATTTAAAGAAAATGTTTTTCATGAAAAAATCGGTTCAATACATTTTGTCCAAGATAATGTTTCGAAATCGTTGAGTGGCACAATTCGTGGTTTGCATTTTCAAGTTGGGGAATATGCTCAAGGGAAACTTTGTCAGGTACTGCTTGGTAAGGTGTTAGATGTTGCTGTTGACCTACGAAGACATTCCCCTACCTTTGGTAAACATGTGGCAATTGAACTTTCTGACGAAAATAAACGCCAAATCTGGATTCCGCCCGGTTTTGCACACGGCTTTTCCGTCCTTTCTGACAGTGCAATTTTTGTGTACAAATGCACGAACTATTATCACAAAGAATCTGAACGCACGTTGTTGTACAACGATCCTGACTTACATATTGATTGGAAGGTGACCAATCCGATTATTTCGATGAAAGATCAGCAAGGATTGCGGCTGAAAGATTTGCCTCTGTAACTCACGCGCCAAATTCTCCTTTGAAGATTTCCTACTTGTTCGTATATTGAAATAAATTTTCTAGCGCGCTTAGCTCAGCTGGTTCAGAGCGCCTGCCTTACAAGCAGGAGGTCCGTGGTTCGATCCCGCGAGCGCGCACACGATACGATGCCTCCTTGCTGTGAGGCATTGTTATTTTTAAACTCTTGTAAAGGAGAATCGTAATTTACTTTTGTTTAAAAGTTCTCTAATTTTGAAGCAGAAAAAAACGAATATCTATTTTGGAGGAAAATATGAAACATTCATTATTCATTCCTTTTCTTGCACTTCTTCTCATTAGCGGTTGCGGACCGTCGCGTGAAGTTAGCCGCATTGCCGCGGACGAACAGACTGATTTGAGTGGCAGGTGGAATGACACTGACTCGCGTTTGGTGGCAGAACAAATGGTATCAAGTTTAACGTCTCGTCCGTGGCTTACCGACTATGTTGCTGCAAACAACAAAAAGCCAACAATCATTGTCGGCACCATTCGCAATTTAAGTTCGGAACATATTCAAACCGATATTTTTGTGAAGGATATCGAGCGTGAACTCGTCAACAGCGGCAAGGTAACATTTGTTGCCAGCAAGCAGGAAAGAGAAGAGGTGCGTGAAGAACGTCTCGACCAGCAAGTACAGGCAACAGAGGAAAGCGCAAAGAAATTAGCCGCCGAACTTGGCGCTGACTTCATGCTCAAAGGGAGCATCAAAGATCAAGTTGACCGTGTTGATGGGATAGAAACCAAATTTTACCAGGTGGATATGGAGTTAATCAACGTAGAGACAAATGAGAAAGCGTGGATTGATACGAAAAAGATTAAAAAGGTTGTGAAACGCTCTGGTTCGTCGTGGTAGCATGTTTTATAGCAGCGTAACGATGAATACTCACTACGATGTCATTATCATCAGGACAGGCATATCACCTTGCAAAGAAAAATCAATCTTCTATGGTAAACAGTTTTGAAATTAAGCATCCAGCATTCGTTGTCTTTGCGTTGGGCGTTATGTTGACATCGTGCGCCAGTTGGCAATCGCAAAAGGAGCAGTTTGTTGAGGTTGATAAGAAGGTTGCCATGCAAGATTTTACTTCCGCCGCCATGACGCTTGAAGCAAGCAAAGATACCTACTATGCAAAGAAAGATCGCGTGTTATATTATCTCGATGTGGGTTTGTTGTATCACTACAGCCGGAATTCGGAGAAAAGCAACGACTTACTTACTCGTGCCGAAGAGGCAATTGATGAGTTGTACACCTCAAGTATTTCCAAAGGGGCGGCTTCGCTTCTGTTAAACGACAATGTGATGGATTACGATGGTGAAGATTATGAAGATGTGTATTTGAATGTTTTCAAGGCGCTGAACTATTTACATCGAAATCAATTTGACCCCGCTTTTGTAGAAGTCCGACGCATTAATAATAAACTTTCCCATCTCAAAGATAAATACGCTAAACTTGCCGAAGAGTATAATAAATCCGAAGATGCAAAAAAGAAATTCACCGTGGCAACCAATCAATTCAACAACTCAGCATTGGGACGTTACTTGAGTATGTTGATGTACCGTGCCGAAGGGAAATACGACGATGCCCGAATTGATATGGAAGAAATTGATAAAGCGTGGCAATCGCAGGCGCAACTGTACAATTTTCCAAAGCCAAACCTCGAAAAGTATCTGGAGAGAACAACAAAAGCGAAAATCAATATTCTGAGTTTTGTGGGCAAGGCGCCGCAATTGTTTGCCCGGAATCTTACCATTCACACGTTTAAAGATGCAGTAGTAATTTATACTTCTGATGGCAAAGAAGAAAAAGAACTGGACGTCATCGCTTGGCCCAAAATGACCAGCGGTTACCACTTTAAGTTTTCACTTCCATACATGGAAAAGCAAGGAACAAAGGTTGCGAAAGTTGTGGTGGAATTGAACGGCTCGCCCGTTGCAGAACTTCAACAAATTGAGAGTTTAGAGAATGCGGCTGAAGATACTTACAAATTAAAAGAAGGCATCACGTATCTCAAAACTATTATTCGCACTGTTACTAAGGGTATTTTGAATGAAAAAGCAAACAGAGAACTCGACAAGAAAACCGGCGGCGGACTTCTTGGCGAACTTACTCGTCTTGCATCCAGCGCACTTGTTGATGCAAGCGAAAATGCCGATTTACGACTTTCACGCTATTTTCCCGCCAGAGCGCTTGTCGGAGAAATTGAAGTTGAACCCGGAACTTATACGGTAACGTTGAAATACTACGGCGCTAATGGTCAATTACTCTTTGCTGATTATCGTGGAGAAATTTCTGTTTCTGCTCAAGGACTGAATTTGGTGCAATCTGCATATTTACAATAGTACGGTGAATGTATGAACAAAAACTTCGCTTTTCTTTTTTTCGTAATGTCAGTTGTGATTGCTCAAGAGCGGCCAACGTGGATTGACAGTCCACAATCGCGTTATCCATCATCCAAATATCTTACTGCAGTAGGTACGGGGGATACACGCAAGGCGGCGGAAAATGCGGCGGCTGCAAATCTCTCGCAAATTTTTCAGGCAACCATTAAAGCCGAACAAACAGTGAATGAGCGATACAAAGAACTTTTCACCGCGCCTAATCAATCCACCTATGAAGCGCAATCAGATGTTACGAAGAACATCACCATTTCAACTGACCAAACACTCTACAATATTCAGTTTGCCGAAAGTTATACAGACAATCTCGGCAAAGTGTATGTTCTTGCGGTATTAGAACGTCAGCCGACTGCTGAAATTTATGAGCGTAAAATGGAAGAAAATGACAAACTGATGTTGAAGTATATTGAACTACATCAGCTATCAACCGACCCAATCGTACGGTATGCCAACATCAACGCAGCGGCAGTCTTCAGCACAATTAATGAAATGCTTAAACAGCAACTAAACATTATCCTTCCCGGTGCAACCTTTACACCTAAGTCTGGCTACGATGCCGTGAAAGTACAACAGATGTTGAACGAAGCGAAAAAAAATGTTCCGTTTTCAATCTCACTGACAGGAGATAACGATGGGAAAGTGACCGCTATCGTCAAAGAACTGCTGTCGGAATTAGGTTTTGTTGTGGCGGAGAAAGGAGCGCTGACGGTGAATGGAGATGTTTCTTTTCAAGAGATTGACTTGAAGCGGCCGGAAAAATTTGTACGCTGGAGTTACAAGTTTTCTGTTGTCGACAACTCACAGAACACCATTATCTCATTAAACGAGAATGGGAGAGAAGCACACGTTACATACAACGAAGCGGTGAACCGCGCCCTGCGCACTATGAAACAAAAAATAAAAACTAATTTCGGGAGAGAAATTAACAGGTATTTCGATAAAATGGTGAAGAAGTGAAATAACAAAAATTGAATGATTGCAATGTCGTTATCTGTGGCGATGGATATAATTGTGTTCAGCATTCAAGTCTTCAGCATCATCTCTTTCAACCAACATCCATTTTCTCCAGTAGTTTTTTCACTTTCTCTTCAATTAAATCTCGTACCTTTCTGAATTCGTCGGGTGCCATATGTTTTGGGTCGGGTATATCCCAATCAATGTGTTCTTTGGCAGGAATCCACGGACATTCGTCACCGCATCCCATGGTTACTACGTATTCATACGGGCCTGGTGGAATTTCCTGCAGTGATTTTGAGGTGTGAGTCGAAAGATCATACCCAATCTCTTTCATTGCTTCAATTGCTTTTGGGTTCACTTTTCCAGAGGGGCGCGAACCGGCACTATACGCTTCTACCATGTTGCCACCATGAATCTTTGCGAACGCCTGAGCCATCTGGCTTCGGTTTGAATTTTCAATACAGACAAAGAGGAGTTTTTTCATCTGATAGTCGCTGATTATTAAGGGAATGAAATTTTTTACTCGGTAGGCAGAGCTTGTGCCCGGGACTGGACTTGAACCAGCATGGCTGTTTAGGCCACAGGCTTCTGAGACCTGCGTGTCTACCAATTTCACCACCCGGGCAAAAATTCCTTACAAAAATACAAAGAAACCTTTCTCGTTGCAAGTAAGTCTAAAAAATAAACAAGGTTACGAAACTTTTGGTGCATTGCGCCGTTAAAGAAATTCAAAAATGGAGATGTTATGAAACCATCATTTGTACGACTTATTCTGTTTGCACTTTTAACGGTTGCATTTGTTTCCGGTCTTATCGCGTATTCCAACTCACGCGGTTCCACCCTTCCCGTATCTGAAGATGAAGAATATTTCAGCAGCGATAGTCGAAAATTTGAAAAACAATTTTCTGTTTCGGAGGGAGGTCAGTTGATTGTGGAAGCAGATGCAGGCACCATCAATATTGATTCGTGGGAAAAGAATGAGGTGAGCGTTGTTGTTGAAGTAGAAGGGAGCGACAGTCGCGTAGAAAAATACAATGTCGAATTCAAACAGGAGGGGAATACTGTCTCAGTGATAGGCAAGGTAAAGGATCGTAGTTTCTTTAAGTGGCATGTTGGAAATTTAGAAGCGTATTACACAATCAAAGTGCCGAAAAAGTTTCATACAAAGATCAACACGTCCGGTGGCAATATTGATGCGTCTGATCTGATAGGAAAAGTAGAGTATTCCACCAACGGCGGAAATATTGTTGTTGAAAAAATTGAAGGTGAAACTATCGTTTCTACTTCGGGAGGAAATATCGACGTACGCCGCGTCATTGGCAATGTTGATGCTGAAACATCTGGTGGTAGCGTGATGTGTGAAAATATTATCGGAAATGTATATGGACATACTTCTGGAGGTAATGTTGAAGTTAGAGCGGTTGATGGACGAGTGAAGGTAGGAACATCAGGCGGAAGCATTGTCATTCGAGTAAGTGGAGAAAACAAAGGGATAGAAGCCGAAACATCTGGTGGCGATATTGATCTGTTTGTCAAAGAAGATATCAAAGCAGATATTGATGCAGAAACCAGTGGCGGGTCTGTTGATTGTGACTTGCCGGTAACAGTGCGCGGCAAAGTTCGCGACAGCGAATTGCACGGAAAAATCAACGGCGGCGGAAATGTGATAAAGCTTGAAACCTCCGGCGGTAGTATTCACATTGCAAAATTAGAGTAAACAAAGTACCTGCGCGATGCAGTTGCAACCTTGTCAAAGTACTTGAAATCAGAAAACACTTTGACAAGGTTTTTCATTTTTAAACGAAATTGAATTTCATCCTTTCTTTGCTATATTATTTCCATGTCAGTAACTATTTTAGGAATAGAAACTTCGTGTGATGAAACTTCGGTTGCAGTTATCCGCGATGGAAAGCTTCTCTCGAATATCATTTCATCACAAATGGTACATCAACACTACGGCGGAGTGGTGCCGGAACTTGCTTCGCGCGCGCATCAAAAATTCATTGTGCCGATTGTGAGCGAAGCGCTGGCAAAAGCGGAGGTCAAGAATAATGAACTTTCTGCAGTTGCTGTTGCTACGGGTCCCGGACTGATGGGTTCATTGCTTGTTGGCGTCAACTTTGGCAAGGCGCTGGCGTATGGACTTGATATTCCATTCATCGCTGTCAATCACATGGAAGCGCACATCTATTCCAATTTTATTGAAGAGCCGACTCCGACATTTCCATTTCTCAATCTGACGGTATCCGGCGGTCATACACAACTGGTGTTGGTGAAAGATGAGTTTGAATATACCATTGTTGGTGAAACAATGGATGATGCTGCTGGCGAAGCGTTTGATAAAGTAGCAAAGATGTTGAAGTTGAACTATCCCGGCGGTCCACAGATTGATCGTTGGGCGAAAATGGGGAATCCGTCGGCGATCCACTTTCCTCGTCCGTATGCAACAGAAGACGATTTCAATTTTAGTTTTAGCGGTATTAAAACTTCGGTCTTGTATTACTTGCGCGACCATCATTTACGGAATACCGATATGCCAGACCAACTACGCGCCGATCTTTGTGCAAGTTTTCAAGCGGCAGTAGTTGAAGTGTTGGTGCAAAAGACGATGGCTGCAGCAAAGAAGTTTGGTGTGAAGGATGTTGCCGTAGCCGGAGGTGTTTCTGCAAATTCTTTCTTAAGAGCCATGATGAAGCAGGAAGCACAAAAGAACGGCTTTCATCTCTTCATTCCAAAACTTGAATATTGCACGGACAATGGCGCCATGATAGCCGAAGTCGGATACAGAAAATTTTTGCGACAGATGTTTTCTTCGTTGGAGGTGACAGCAACTGCAAACTTAGCGTTGGAACGTTACCCCTAAGCCGACCTTTCGTAAGGATATGAACAGAATCTCACATACATTTCAGCAATTACGCTCGCAGAATAAAAAGGCAATGATTCCATACATTACGCCGGAATTTCCGGTACGGGGAACGACTGTTCCGATCATTCTTGCATTGGAATCTGCCGGGGCGTCGTTGATTGAGGTCGGCATTCCGTTCTCCGATCCGCTTGCCGATGGTCCGACAATTCAACATTCGTCGGATGTAGCAATTAACAATGGTGTAACCGTACCTAAAGTGTTAGAGTTAGTAAAAGAAGCAAGAAGGAAGACAGACATTCCTCTTATTCTCATGGGCTACGTCAACTCGCTGATGCACTACGGGATGGAACAATTTCTCATTGATGCTCACCACGCCGGAGTTGATGGCTTAATCATTCCTGATCTTCTCCCTGATGAGAGCGAACAATACAGAATGCTATCGCAAAAGTATCACATCAGCAATGTATTCCTCATTGCGCCGACGACACCGGATGAACGAATTCGCTTTATCGATGAAGTATCGACGGATTTTACCTACTGTGTTTCAGTGACCGGTGTGACGGGCGCGAGAAATTTTCTTGACGATGGTCTTGATCAATTTCTTTCACGGGTTCAAAAGAACACAACAAAACCGTTTGTTGTCGGTTTTGGAATCAGAAGCAAGGATCAGGTGTCGGCAATTTCTAAACGTGCCGATGGTGTTGTGGTTGGCTCTGCATTACTGCAATCGATGGAAAAAGAAAAGACTATTGATGAAGCGGTGTTATCGGCAACAACTTTTTTTGCATCATTGGTGTAAATAACAAATGTCCACTATTGAACATTGGCGGGATAAGATCGATGAGATCGACAAGAAACTTGTCGAACTGTTAAATGAACGCGCACGCTATGCAGATGAAATCGGCAAAATTAAAGAACAGTTAGGGCTGGATGCATACTCACCCCAACGCGAAAAGGAAGTTCTGGAAAATATTATGAAACACAATCGTGGTCCGTTGGATAATCTGGCGTTACGGCGGCTGTTTGAACGTATCATTGATGAATCACGCAAACTTGAGCGCGAGGCAATGAGTGAACGGAAGAAGAATAAATAAGAAAACAGCATTGATTGTTGTCGGTTGTTTTCTTTGTTCACTTGTTGTTGCCGCGTATGTTATTTTTTACTTTCCCAACTCATTTTCTCCTTCTCCCAAATTCATAACGGTCAGCAAAGGGCAATCGTTTTCCAGTGTTGTTGATTCGTTGTATGAGAAGGGAATCATTGCCAGCAAAACAACATTCAGTCTTGCCGGACGATTGTTGGGCGTTACGCATACCATGCGTGTCGGCAAATATAGTTTTGTGAGTGGTGTAAGCAACCATGACATTTTAAGTGATATTGCGTATGGTTTTTCAAGCATTAGCACAACAGTAACACTACAGGAAGGGTTACGCTCAACATTGTATGCCCGAATTCTTAAACGTCATCTTGGTATCGATAGCGTGCGGTTTATGGAATTGCTTCGTGATACGTCGCTCATCGGTATCTATCCGCACAACTCGTTATCGTTAGAAGGGTATTTGATGCCTGATACGTACGAATTTTTTTGGCAGGATGATGAAAAGCAAATTATCCAACAGATGATCACAGAATTCAGGATGTTTTTTGTCGATACACTTCAGCAGAGGATGAAAAAGTTAGGACTTACGCTTAACGATGTTCTTACTATGGCATCAATTGTAGAAGGTGAAGCGGTGTATGATGATGAACGTCCGATTATTGCTGGTGTGTATTACAATCGTCTGCGCATTCGTATGCCGTTGCAGGCAGATCCGACAGTGCAGTATGCCGTCGCTGATGTTCCAAGACGATTAACGAGAAATGACTTGAAAGTAGATTCGCCATACAATACCTATCTTCGCTACGGTTTGCCACCGGGGCCAATCAACAATCCGAGCCGGAAGTCAATCCTTGCGGCGCTTTATCCGGCAAAACATTCATACTTGTACTTTGTATCGGATAACAATGGCCGTCATCGTTTTGCAAAAACGTATCAGGAACATCAGCGAAATGTGCGGTTATATAAGAAGGCTCGCCAATTAGCACAAAATGGGAAAAATCTATAAACGGTACTGCTTCATTTCAAAACCAAATCTTGCAAGTCCGCGCTTCTTTCGCTATATTTGTGGTGCAATTCAATTATTAACAGAAAGAATTCCATGAAAAAAGATATCCACCCAGAATACAGAAAAGCGGTTGTTACCTGCGTGTGCGGGAATACTTTCGAAACCCGCTCGACGGTTGGCAACATTCACGTCGAAATCTGCTCTGCGTGTCATCCATACTATACCGGAAAACAAAAGCTGATTGACTCTGCCGGTCGTGTTGAGCGTTTCAACAAAAAGTATGCGAAGAAGGCAGCAGCAACAGCATAATTTTTTTATGCTCTGGAAATAAAAAACGGAATGTATCACTTATGCATTCCGTTTTTTTGTTTTCATATCAGCCATGCGAAGGTGTGAAACCTTGCACGGTGAGGAAGCAACTCGTAGCACCTTGGAGGCCTTATGACGACTCAAATTTGTCTGTTCGAAGACATTTACTATACCCGCCTTCTTCCGCTTGTGTATTTCCGTCCAACATTCAACCTTCGCTGCGGCATTCTGTCGTTGAAGGAAAAGGTTCAGCGCTATTATCCCACAGCAGAAGTAACGCTTCACTGCCGATCATATCTAGCAGATTACATGCGCCTTCGGAATCCGGGCTTATCGGTCAACCGCATAACAGATGCGAAGCATTCATCGAAAAAGAGCGTGCTATTTATCAACGGTCGAGCGATTGTTGATGACGAATTTGCGAAGAAGATTCCATTGCGTGGTGAAGAGAATGTTGTGTATGTACATAACGATCACGTTGTTGCGGCGCGCGTGAGTGGAACAAAGTTGAAACAGCTGAAACATGCTCTCAGTGGAACGTATTCAATTTCAGATTTTGATGGCTTGAAAGTGCAACAAACAGATACCACACTCATTCACTACTCGTGGGATCTAATCAAACATAATGGCAACCAATTGCGATCCGATTTTGCACTGCTCAGAAAAAAACAACGCACTAGTCGTGTCATGTTCAAAAAATATCCCGGTGTGTATTTACTGAATGACAAAAATATCTTCATCGGTGAAGGAACGATTGTGAAGCCCGGTGTAGTCATCGATGCTGAAGAAGGGCCGGTGTTCATCGGCAATCATGTTACTATTCTTCCTTTTTCGTACATCGCTGGTCCGGCATATATTGGTGATCATTCTATTGTTAAAGTAGGCGCAAAAATATATCACGATACAAGCATTGGTCCTGTCTGCAAAGTTGGCGGTGAAATTGAAGCATCCATCATTCATAGTTACTCCAACAAACAGCATGATGGATTTCTCGGTCATTCATACCTTGGCGCTTGGGTGAACTGCGGCGCAGGAACGGTAACCAGCGACCTGAAAAACAATTACAGTCCGGTTAAAGTGTATGTGAATGGCGAGCCGATAAACAGCGGAGAACAGTTTGTCGGTGTTACCATTGGCGACCATTCTAAAACGGCAATTAATTCAACGTTCAACACGGGAACTGTGATAGGAGTGTCGAGCAACATCTTCGGAACAGGGTTTCCTCCAAAGTATGTGCCTTCGTTTTCGTGGGGTGCGGCGGGAGAAACTTTTACAACATACAATGCCGATAAGGCGATTGAGGTAGCGCGCAAAGTGATGAAGCGCCGCAATATTACCTTAAGTGAATTTGAAGAAACATTGTTCCGAAAAATTTTCGATCTCACCAGTGATGAACGCCGTAAACGCGGCATGCCGTTGTAGAATATCAAACGATTCAACGGTCGAAACAGATACTTATACAGAATACATCATAATGGAAATAACAGAATTACAAGAAGACAAAAGCGAGCAACGAATGCTCTTCAGCGGAGTGCGGGGAACTGCGGTGAAAATCTTAAACCGAGTGGAGCGTACCGATTCGTACCTTGATAAATTGATTGATGCAGAATTGCGCTCGAACGAGTTCAACGATTTTGATAAGGCATTGCTTACCGAAATCGTCCACGGTGTACTGCGGTGGCAATCCAAATTAGATTGGGTATTGAATGGTTTTTTTCACGGAAATTTTTCAAAAGCGGAAGTAACTGTTCGAAATACTCTCAGAGCGGCGCTGTACCAAATTCTGTTCTTAGACAAAGTACCGGACCACGCTGCAGTGAATGAAGCGGTGGAATTTATCAAACGAGTTCGCGGTGAAAAGGCTGCCGGCTTAGTGAACGGAGTGCTGCGCAACATTATTCGTAATAAAGAAGGGATACATTATCCCGATGTGCAAAACGATGCGGCGTTGTATCTTTCCACCATGTATTCATATCCGCTGTGGATAGTACGGCGATGGATGAACCGGTTTGGTTTCTATGAGACGGAAAAATTGCTCGAGGCACAGAATCAGAAGCCGGGGCTGACACTTCGCATCAACACCATGAAGACGTCAATCGACGATTTCATGAAGATGTTTGATTTGCACCATATTTCGTACGAGCGTTCGCCGTATCTTCCTATGTTTCTCCGTACGGCGAATTTGACAAACATTTCACAAACCGAAATTTTTCGCCGCGGATTTTTTACTGTTCAGGATGAAAGCGCGGGAATTGCCGCCTGGTTGTTAAATGTAAAACCTGGGGATCGTGTGATTGATCTGTGTTCAGCGCCCGGAGGGAAAACGACGTTTTTCGGCGAAGTGATGAAGAATCAGGGAACAATCGTGGCAGTGGATAAATATCAAACGAGGCTGAATTTAGTGAAGACGGCGTGTGAACGACTTGGCATCACTATTGTTGACTACGTCGCGGCCGACGGAAGTGAATTTATCACTGAACCTGCAGACAAAGTACTTGTTGACGCTCCCTGTTCTGGTTTAGGTGTGTTAGCAAAGAAACCCGATATCAAAATAAAACGTGAATTGCGCGACATCATAGAGGTAATAAACAGTCAGGAAGCGTTGATGGAAAATGCCGCACGTTTGGTGAAGCCCGGCGGGGCGTTAGTGTACAGTACATGCACCATTGAACCGGAAGAAAATTTTGATCTCGTGAAAAAGTTTTTGGCGAAGCATCCTGAATTTGATATTGACCATGCGTCGCAGTATGTCCATGAGCAACTTGTACATCCCGACGGATATGTTGAAACATATCCCCACCGGCATGGTATAGACGGTTCTTTTGCGATTCGGTTGGTGAAAACACGATAGCAATGAGGGATGAAGTAGAGAAGAGTCTGTTCTCTTGAAATAAAAAATTGTTTTTTTTACAGCCGATGTTGCACCTCCGCTCGTTCGATGCAACAAAGGATATTCTGTGTTTAACTTTTTTCAAAGGATGATACCACTATGCTTTACGACAACATGTTAGCGAGTGAAATTCAACGTATTCACGAAGCAAATACCTACAAATATGAAACAGCATTTTCGACCCCGCAAGCCGGCGTAGTGAAAGTGAAAGGCAAGAACGTTGTAATGCTTGCCTCGAACAATTACTTAGGAATGTCAAATCACCCTGTAGTAAAAAAGGCGGCAATAGAAGCGATTAAAGAATACGGTTATGGAATGGCATCTGTCAGGTTTATCTGCGGTACGCAGACCATTCATCTCCAATTGGAGAAAAAAATTTCAAAATTTGTCGGCGCTGACGATACAATTCTTTTCTCATCCGCATTTGCCGCCAACAATGCTTTCTTTGCCTCGCTGACCAATGAAAAACTCGGCTATGAAAATTACAAAGATGTGATTTACACCGACGCTTTAAATCACGCCAGCATTATTGACGGTATGCGGTTGTGCAGACCGGAAACAACTGAAAAAAAAATCTACAGAAATAACGACGTTGCTCATTTAGAACAATTGCTGGAAGCGGATAAAAATACAGACTACCGATTCAGAATTATTGCGACAGATGGTGTGTTCAGTATGGAAGGAAGTTATGCGCACGTTGCAACCCTTGTTGAACTTGCGCAGAAATACAACGCACTATTGTTTATTGATGACGCACATGCTATTGGTGTAGTGGGAAAAACCGGACGCGGTACGCCGGAAAAATTTGGCGTATTGAAAAAAGTTGATGTGTTGACCGGAACACTCGGCAAAGCAATCGGTGGTGCATTAGGTGGCTATATCAGCGGCAGCAAGACATTGATTGAATATCTTCGCCAAAAAGCACGGCCGTATACATTTTCCAATTCTCTTCCACCTTCCGTTGTTATGGCAAGTATTGCCGCCTTCGATCTGTTGACAAAAGACAAGTCTATTGTGCAGCGTCTGCATGACAACACCGCGTATTTTAGAAAAGAAATTAAAGCGCTCGGTTTCCACATTCTTGAGGGAGACCATCCGATTGTGCCAATCATGCTTGGCGATGCTTCGCTGGCTCAGGAGATGAGCAAAGCAATGTTGAAGGCAGGTGTATATGTCAAAGGATTGTGGTTCCCCGTAGTGCCAAAAGGTGAGGCGCGTTTGCGCGTTCAAATTTCAGCGGCGCTGTCGAAAAAGAACATTGATGATGCATTGAATGCCTTTGAAACCGTTGGAAAGAAATTAAAAGTTATTTCGTCATCGCTTCATTGACATTTTTGAAAAACTTTTTCATCGAGAGATGATCAGATACAGAGTTCTGATGTTTCATGCACAGTAAGCAACGATATCTGTTTATTGACTTGCTCCGTTTTCTGGCCGTCGTGTTCATGGTTCAAGGGCACACGTTTGATGCATTGCTTGATTTTGAACTTCGGTCAACCACACTCTTTTTTGTTCACGATTTCTTTCATGGATTCATTGCACCGATGTTTTTGTTTGCCTCGGGTACGGCGTTTGGTATTTCAACGTTCAAAAAATGGCAGGAACATGTAGTATGGACCCGGCATGTGTGGAGGAGGATAGGAAAATTTATCGGTTTGTTGATTATCGGCTATGCGTTGCACCTGCCCTACTTTTCGCTTCAGAAAATTCTTACTGAGGCGACAGAAGGTGAAATTGCAACGTGGCAGCAAGTGGATGCATTGCATTGCATCGCCGCAACATTGTTGATCTTGCAACTCTCCATTCTTGTGCTGAAAACAGAGAAACGATTCATTCAATGTGTCAGTATAGGAGCGGTGATAGTAATTTTTCTTTCGCCGATTGTGTGGTCAATTAATTTCAAATCTGTGTTTCCTCTATGGTTGGTGTCGTATCTCAACAGTGGTAATAATTCATGGTTTCCGTTGTTTCCGTGGTCGGCGTATCTGCTTTGCGGAGTGATCTTCTCCTGGCTGTTCATCAATGCTAAAGAACATCGGCAGGCAATGAAGTTCATGCAGAAGGCAGTCGTCGGCGGCGTACTGGCGTTCACGCTCTCGCTGATTGTCGTTAATCTTCCCTTCAACATCTATCCTCATCACGATGTTTGGAAAGTAAATCCTCTTATTATTGTTGCGCGGCTCGGCTTTGTTGCAGTTATTACCAGCGCCGTCTTTTTTGCCGAACATACCATGAGCATCAAATCGCAAATTCCGCAAATTATGGGGCGTGAATCGCTGTTCATCTACGTGTTGCATTTGGTTATTCTGTACGGTTCGGTGGTGAATAAAGGATTGCAACAGATTGTTCTTCCGACGCTTTCGGTAACGCAGTCAACATTGTATTTTGTCGTTATTCTTGGCGGCATTACGATGTTCACCTATGGTTGGTATCATTTCAAAGTACACTACAAACGTACTGCGTTGGTGATGAAATTTGCCACAGCAGGAATTTTCATAATCCTATTTCTTGTCCGTCCATACTAAATGGCACAGCAAAAACAACGGTACATTTACATTGATCTTCTTCGCGGTTGGGCAGTACTGGTGATGATTGAAGTGCATGTATTCAACGCCTTTTTGTTACCGGAATTGCGGGAAGAGTCATGGTTCAAAGTTCTGAATTTCATAAACGGACTTGTCGCTCCGTCATTTCTTTTTGCTTCGGGATATTCATTTGTCATCGTTGCTCAGCGAAAGTGGAATGATTATTTGAATCGCACGCAGGTTTTTTGGAAACAGCTCGGACGAATTGCCCAAATTTGGATAGTTGGTTATGCGTTGCATCTGCCGTACTTTTCATTCAATAAATTAACACACATTACGTGGGAAGAGTGGAGCGTCTTCTGGAAGATTGATGTGCTTCACGCCATTGCGGTATCGCTATTGACGATGGTAGCGCTGGTACTGCTGATGCGTGAACAGAAAAAATACTTTCTCTCCATACTTGTTCTTGCCGGCGCTATTATTTTTGGTTCACCGTTCATGTATGATAGAAACCTTGATCATCTTCTGCCCGAAGCAATTGCGAATTACTTTACAGCGGCACATCGTTCGCAGTTTCCGCTTTTTCCGTGGATGGGATTTGTTTTAGCGGGTGGCATCACGGCGCAATTGTGGGTGTGGTGGAAAGAAAAGATTGAAGAGAAAAAAATTTTTATTCGATTCTCTGCGGCGGCAGTTGTGATGATTGTTGTTTCATTGATTGTTGATGTAATTCCATTTTCGCTCTATCCTGAACACAACTATTGGCGAGCCAATCCCGGCTTTTTCTTTATTCGGCTCGGCATTGTCATAATACTTCTTGCAACATTGTGGTATTGGGAGAAAGTCTATCAATCCGGCAAATCTCTTGTGAGCATTGTTGGTTCAGAATCGCTGGTAGCGTACGCGGGGCATCTGTTGGTGATATACGGACAGTTCTTCAACAATCACAGTTTGTCGTTTATCATTGGAAAGACGAGGACAGTTCCCGAAGTTGCCGCTATGACTGCTGGTCTTGTTGTTGCTACAGTTCTTGCATCATATCTATGGCATTCGATAAAAAATTGGAGTATGTTTTATGCCAGAGTGCTGATGTATAGCATTCTGATGGTGGTTCTCTTCATCTTCTTCACGAAACCGCAATAACATGGAAATTCTCATTGTCATCTTATTAATTATTTTGATTGTTCTGATTGCACTTGTGTTGTTTAAAAAACCATCGACGTCAACAACAGAACAATCGCACTTAATGATCCAACAGCAGATTGACTCGCTCCGCTTGGATGTAGCACAAACACTGAAAAGCAATACTGATGTAGTGTTTGAAAGCCTTCGAACCACAACCGAAAACATCAACAATCAACTGTCGGTGTTGCGCGAGTCGTTGAAGCAGACAACCGAGCAATTCAATCAACAACTGTCGGCGCAGACCAGCACTATCGGTTCACGGTTAGATAATGCGGCGCGAGTTATTCAGGAGTTGCAACGAAGCCAAGGGCAATTGATGCAAGCCGGAGAGGAAATTAAACAACTCGGCATGAGTATGACAAAGTTGGAAGAGCTGCTGAAAGCGCCGAAACTAAGAGGCGGGCTTGGCGAGCTGTTGCTGGAAGATATTCTCCGGCAAGTGCTTCCGCAAAGTGTGTATGAAACGCAGTACCGTTTTCGTAACGGCAATACCGTTGACGCCATCATTCGCACGGCAAACGGTATCATCCCCATCGATTCGAAATTTCCGCTCGAGAATTTCAGGAAAATGGTTGATGCACAAAGCGATCAAGAGAAGAAAACGGCGTATAAGCAATTTGTTTCTGATGTAAAAAAACATATTGATGCCATTGCACAAAAATACATTGTGCCGGACGAAGGGACGTTCGATTTTGCATTGATGTACATTCCGGCAGAAAACATTTACTATGAAACGGTGATTAAGAATGAAGTGTTTGGCGATACAAATGATCTTTATGCCTACAGTGCACAGCGAAGAGTGTTTGCAGTCTCTCCCAATACCTTTTATGCACAATTGCAGGTCATAGCGCTCGGTTTTCGCGGTATGGAAGTGGAAAAAAGCGCAAAAGAAATCATCCAAAGCCTTTCGCGCCTTCAGGTTGACCTGGAAAAGTTCGTTGACGATTTTGAAACTGTCGGCAAGCATTTAAACAACGCCAAGAACAAGTTTGATGATGCCGCGCGTAGATTGGATCAGTTTGATGCAAAGTTGAAGCAAGCCAGTGGTAACGTACTCACCGATGGAGCTGGAAAACAACAGAAACTGATTGAATAGTTGAATGTTATGCTATATTTCTATACTTTTAAGCAGTTATAGATGACCACCGTTGTACACCATGTCAAATCAAGGAGAACAATCACGAACGATATTGCTACAGTTATTTTGAGTTGAATATATCGAGGAGTATTTGATGCCACACGTGCATCGGATTGTTTTCCCAAATCTCAACATCTTACACATTCACAATTAACGTTGCGATCTTTGCGTAAAGCTCTTGGCATCTGGATTATCGGTATAGCCGCTGTAGGATCGTCTGCTTTTGTTCTGTCACCGCACGATGCGTACGGAATGAAAACAGACGAACCGATACCGTTTGTTCTTGTTGATTCGACCGCAGTTGATTCGTCTGCTATTCAACCAGACACGACGAAACCATATCGTATTCAGGATTCAACATTTCTGCGCCAATTCACATTTCAACGTGAAGATTCACCAATAGCACAAGTATCGCCGCTGCAAAATCCTTTCTACCTCAAGTCGCCTCCAGTTGTTCAGCGCGAAGTAAAACTTGATTCTACTGGACGGTATGTTATCATACGCGAAATGGTGAACGGGAAGGATATAAAAATTCCGATACAGTTGCCGCTGGAGGAGTATATTAAATTCCGCACGCAGTCGGATTTCCGTCAAAATTTTCAGGAAATGATTGCAAAAGAAGATGAAGGAAAGAAAAAGAAAAGCGACCTCGGCGATATTCTCGGTCAATTCACCAACATCGATATTCCTGTTCCGGCAAATCCGGTCTTTTCCATTTTTGGTCCGCCGCGTATCAACCTTGTCATTTCTGGCGCGGTAGATATTCGTGCCGCCTTCCGAACCACCACGCAGGATCAATCCACCATTAGCGTCTATGGCAGCACCAGAAACGAACCGGACTTTGCGCAGGAAGTGCAAATTAATGTGAACGGCACCATTGGTGATAAATTGAACATTCTTGCCGACTGGAACACGCAACGTACATTCGAGTACGAAAATCAACTTCGCATCAAATACACCGGCTACGAAGATGAGATTGTGCAAAGCGTGGAAGCAGGAAATGTTTCGTTGGCGACTAATTCTTCATTCATTTCCAGCAGTTCGGCGTTGTTTGGCATTAAAGCGGGATTTCAAATCGGTCCGCTTCGTTTGACGGCAATTGCTTCCCAAAAGAAAGGGCAGATACAGGAAAAATCGATCACGGGAGGGTCGCAAACTGTTGAGTTTACCGTTCGTGCATGGGAGTATTCGAGAGATCACTTTTTTATTGATACCGTGTATATTCCATTTTATGAGGACTATATCAAGAACAGAACGTTAGTTTTCCCTCAAGGGCAAATAAAAGAGAACGAATACGAAGTATGGATAACCGACAATACACAGATCGATATTGAGCGTCTCCGTGAAGCCACGGCAGCTCCGTTTTTGCCTCCCTATTCTCCCAACGATACAACGTACGCACGTCTTCGCTCCTTGGCGGAGCCCGGTACATGGAGAATGTTGGAACCGAATAAAGATTACAAAATAAATTTAGATGCCGGTGTCATTACGTTTAATCGACAAATTGAAGGGCAAGCAGTCGCCATTGCCTATAAAATTGAAAATGGTCCTGGTCCCGACGACGATATTACTTACGGCACGCTCACCAAAAATGAAGAGCAAAAAACAAGACTAGTCTTAAAGTTGATTAAACCACGCACACTTCTGCCGCAAGATACCATTGCTTGGCGGTTGATGTTGAAAAATATCTACTCGCTGAAAGCGCGGAAAATAGAAAAAACAGGATTTGATTTGAGCATTAAATATGAAGAGCCAGGGAAAGATCCCGTTGATGTTCTTGGAACACAAAAAATTATCCGTTTGTTTGGCTTAGATGAATATGACGATGGTGGAGGGAAAAATCCCGATCAAAAATTTGATTTCAATGTTGGGCAAACAATTGATCCGGAACGCGGTGAGGTCATTTTCCCAACCCTCTTTCCATTCACCGAAGGGCTGAAAACAGCGCTGAAAAAATATGGATTTCCTGATTCAGCATTCAACTATTATGCCTACGATTCACTCTATTCCGTTCTTCCTTCGGAAGCACAAAAAAATAATGCAAAGGACCGTTTTGTTATTCGGGGTCAAACAACGGCGGGAAGTTCGTCAACAATTTCACTCGGATTCAACGTTGTTGAAGGAAGCGTTCAGGTGTTGCTCGACGGCAGAGTGCTGACTCCGAATGTTGATTACACTGTTGATTACATTATTGGTCAGGTCATCATTCGCAATCAGGCAGCGTTGGTACCTGGGGCAAACCTGCAAATTAAATATGAACAAAATGACTTATTCCAGCTGGCGTCAAAAACACTGCTCGGCACTCGGGGAGAAGTAAACATTTCGGAGAAGACAAAATTTGGCTTTACGGTAATGAATCTTGACCAGCAAACATTAAGCGATAAAGTGCGGTTGGGTGAAGAGCCAATTAACAACACGATTTTTGGTTTTGATGGACAAACTTCCGGAGAATTGCCGCTTTTGACAAAAGCGCTCGATGCGTTACCCTTCTATGATACAAAAGTGAAATCAGAATTTACTCTTCGTGGTGAAGCCGCCTATATGAGTCCTGATCCAAACACGAAGAAAAGTACCATCCCGGACGATAAAGGAGCTGGTATTGCGTACATCGACGATTTTGAAGGGGCAAAGAGAATTATTCCATTGAGTTTGGGTTATGGAACATGGCACGATATGAGTCCGCCCGCCTACCAGTTCAATGTTGACAGCAGTATCAGCAAAGCATTGTCAGATACTGTAAAAATACATTCAAAGGCACGTACATTTTGGTACAATCCTCCGCAACCGGAATTGGTGAGAGATATTTATGGGCTGGATGCAAACGGACAGCCGATCAAAAAAGTTGGACGCAATGAGCAAATCACCACATTAGTTGCCAATTACAATCCGAAATTCCGTGGAAAATATAATTACTCACCCAATCTCCGCCAATCACTTCTTGCTGAGCCCAAGAAAAACTGGGGCGGAATGCAACGTGCTATTTCACTAACGCCACTCAATCTTGTACAAGAGAATATCAACTTCATTGAAGTTTGGGTGAAGGTTACAAGAGGTTCGCTTGATACAACAAAGAAACTATTTATCGACCTTGGCGCTATCAGTGAAGATGTTATTCCCAATAGAAGATACGACACTGAAGACAAACTACCTGTACGCAATGGTATATTAAATGAAGGAGAAGACACCGGTATCGATGGTCAGACTGATGCTCAAGAACAGCAACAGTTTGCAGCGTTCATCGAAGCCAATAAACCGTACAATGATTCCATTCCTGATCCAACTTCTGACCCTTCTGGAGATAACTTTGTTTATAGCACCATCAACTTTGAAAAAATTAATGGCGAAGAGAATAACAAGAACAGCGAGATTGGTAGATTTCCCGATACAGAAGATTTGAACCGCAACAATAGCACCGATTTAGTCAATAGTTACTTTGAGTTTGAATTGCCACTCGATACTACAGCAAATAACCCCTACCGTGTTGGTGGTGGCTACCGGCCGGTGAATGCAACAACAGCATGGTATCAATACCGCATTCCGCTGACTGATTATAAATACAAAATCGGTACGCCTGACCTCTCACTGATTGAATATGCTCGCTTGTGGTTTACCGGACACGATGAAGAATTTGAAATTCATATTGCCGAATTTAATCTCATTGGCAACCAGTGGGAAGAATTGAAGAAGAACGATAGCACATTCAAAGTTTCAGTTGTCAATGTTGAAGATAATTCACTGCAGGGATACTCCTCTCCGCCGGGCGTTATCCGTGAGAAAGATAGAACAAAACCGGATGAAGAAGTGTACGGCAATGAGCAATCGTTATCATTGAATTTCTTCAATCTGAAGGATGGTGAAAGTCGGGAGGCAATAAAACGATATTCGTACAGACCGCTTGACGTGTTCAGTTATCGCGAAATGAAAATGTTTGTCCATGGTGATGCACATTTTGCAACTACTGCATCAAATGCTACGGCAAAAGTGTTTATCCGGTTTGGTTCAGACAGCATGAACTATTATGAATACAAAGCGCCAGTGTATCCCGGATGGGATGTACGAAACAATGTGCGTATTAAATTTGCCGATCTGACGTCAATTAAACAGGGGAGAGATTCGATTAATGTAAGAGTAGTAAAGGCCGTACCTGATGGACCGGAAGGTGCAACCTATGCTGTATTGGGTAACCCGACTCTTACAAAAATTGCGTACATTTCAATCGGTGTGGAAAACCCGGTCATCCCCAATCAACCCGGTACACCGATTACGGGACAAATCTGGGTTAACGAACTGCGCTTAACTGATGTTGACGATACGCCAGGTTGGGCGTACAGCGTGAGCACTTCAGTGAAACTCGCTGACTTAGGTTCCATTGCATTCAATTATTCGGAAACCGATCCATTCTTCCACAATTTAGAGAGTCGGTTTGGGGGTCGTGTGACAAGTCAGAGTTGGAATCTATCAACCAATATTGCATTTGAGCGGTTCCTGCCAGAAGACTGGGCAGGTTCCTCGTTTCCGTTTAGTTATTCACATAGCGAGGTGTTGCAAAAACCACAGTACTTGCCAAGTTCGGATATTGTAGTGAGTGAAGCGGCAAATCGCCAGAAGGAAATTATATCGCAGAAAACCGGCTCGGAACAATTAGGCGAGAAGGAACGGCAACGCATTCTTGCTGAAGTTCAAACACTTACCATTACCGAAACTTATGCTTTGCCGTCATTTCGGCTGAACGTGCCGTCGAACTTCTGGTTGGTGAGAGATATCTTCAATAAAATTACGTATGGATTTAACTATACCACATCAACACACCGTTCACCAACTGTTTTTTTACAAACTTCGTGGCAGTGGAATGCACGTCTCGGGTATTCATATACGTTCGATCCGAATAACTACATTCAGCCATTCGGATTTTTCGACGGTGTCTCTTTGTTTGATGAGTTAAAAAATCTCCAGTTGTATTACATCCCATTGACAAATCTTTCCACCGATATTTCAATGGTTCGTTCGCGTACCAATCAAACGCTACGTCAGCAAACTGCGCCTATCAATCCGGTGCGGTCACTTTCGGCGTCGCGCAATTTATCGTTTGGGTGGAAATTGACCGAAGGAGGTTTGCTGAATCTTTCCGGCGACTATTCACTTGGCATTACCAGTTCGCTGGTGCATCTTGAAGTTGATCGCTTCGGCAAACAGCGAACATTCCAGCAAATTCTTGAACAAATGATTCTGAGCGATCAACTCATCAATTTCGGTTACGATAACGGCTACAATCAGTCATTCAACGTTAATACTCGCCCACGTGTGCCGGCAATTTTTGACCTCAACAAATATTTAACACTCTCTGCGCGTTACGGTGTAACGTATCGCTGGTCCAATAATTTGCAACAAGGTGATCTTGGTATTGGCACAGGATGGGGAAATAACATTTCGTTCTCTACGGATTTAAGTTTGAAATCGTTTGTGGAAACATGGTTTCCGAAACAAACCGAATCAGCGGAAGAATTTCAGACCCCTTCTCCGCGAGGAAGACGAGGACGGGAAGAAGATGAAGAAGCATCACCTCCTGAGAATCCAACACCTCAAACTCAACCGCAGGAGCAAACCGGCGATACTTCACAAACACCGCAGAAAAAACCTGGTGGTGGGTTAATTGGAATAGCACGCACATTTATCAAAGCGCCGTTTTTGGATTATGAAAAAGTGAATATCAGTTTTACACAAACCAATAGTTCAACAAACAGCGGTGTTCCCGGCAGACCGGGATTTGCCAATTTCTTCGGACGTGTTCCGTTGATTCAAGAGTCTGAACGGCGTTTTGGTCCATCACGAGCATATCAATTGGGATTAGTAACAACGCCCTCGGCAAATATTACTGATATTTTTATCAAGTCGAAATTTCCTTTCATTGGTTTCAGCACCGATGCTGATAAACAGATTCGGGCAAAAAACGCCAATCTCACCGATGCATTTAATCAAAGTAATAAAATTTCGCTGCGAACAAGTCGCGATTTGTGGAGCGGCGCGCGTGTTGACCTTACGTGGAATCTTGGTTGGGACTACAATCGCTCACAAACGCTTCGTACCGATGCGTTGGGTCGTCCGACGATTGTAAGCGTTGCAACAGGTGGAGCCATTGAACGATCATTTATGACGTTTCCACCGACGTTCATTTTTTCCATCTTCAAAAGCGGCATTGAGGATGTCGGGAAGAAATATGCTCAACTGGCGAGCGATAATAGTGACACACGCACGAACGATGCTAAACTTGCGCAGGCATTTGAAGAAGGGTACGAAACCTTTCCGGTGTTCAAGAAAATCTTTGGTCAATATTTTCCACGCGTGAATTATTCTCTCCGCTGGGATGGATTGGAACAATTTGGCATGTTCAAAAATTTTGCCACGCGCGTTAGTTTTGACCATGCGTATCAGTCGAATTTTCGCCGGACATTTGATGCCAGCGGAGGCACCCAAGTGACACGCTCGCTACGCATTTCGTACGGATTTTCGCCACTCGCTGGGGTTAACATTACCTTCAAAGAAGTGTTTAAGGGTAATATGAGCGCGAATGTTCGTTATGGTTCAACAGTTAATCTCGATTTAACGCCGTCGTCAAAGAATATCATTGAGTCTGTGTCCAAAGAAATGTCGCTCACAGCAAGTTACGCACGCTCCGGTTTTGAAATACCATTGTTTGGTCTTGCTCTGCAAAACGATATTGATATCAGTTTCACCTACTCATACTCACATAGTTCCCGAACAACGTATGAAGTGAGTACAGATGGGAAAACATTAAACACAAAAGGAACACCCGGTGAAGGTTCATCGCGTACGCAAATGGAACCTCGGGTGCGTTATGTTTTGAGTTCTCGGGTGACCGCATCTGTCTTTTATCGTTACACCAGCATTAAACCGGATGAAGGTGGTTCGCGTATTCCCGGTTCTTCGATTAACGAAGGTGGATTGGATGTACACATAGCAATCCAGTAGAGACAGGCGCCCGTCCGTCCCAGCAGTACCACATGGATTGTTTGTTATTGGAAAAAAAATATGGAACAATCAAAAGGACATATTCTTTGGGTTGATGACGAGATCGAACTGCTTCGCGCGCATGTGATGTTACTGACGGAGAAAGGATATGCAGTAGATACCGCCACCAATGGCGACGATGCTATTGAGATGGTTAAGCATTCTTTCTACGATCTTGTGCTTATTGATGAGATGATGCCCGGTAAGGGTGGACTGGAAACGCTCGCCGTTATTAAAGAAATTTCACCCTGGCTTCCTGTTGTGATGATTACAAAGAATGAAGCGGAGTCGTTAATGGAAGATGCCATCGGCAGTAAAATTTCTGATTATCTGACCAAGCCCGTAAATCCAAGCCAGATTTTGCTGGTGTGTAAGAAATTTTTAGAGGGAAAGAAAATTCAAAGCGAACAAATTTCCCGCGACTATACGCAGGAATTTTCTTCCATCTCACGAATGTTGCTTCAACCGTTGGATTATTCAGAATGGATAGAGCTCTATCTAAAAATTGTTAACTGGGAATTAGAACTTGACCAGCATCCGCAATTGGGTTTGCAAAAAATGCTTGCCGAACAGCGACGTGAATGCAACGCAGAGTTCTCGAAATATGTTGAGAAAAATTATCAGACGTGGATTAACCAAAAAGAAAACAGGCCGCGGCTTTCGACCGACATTTTTGAAACATACGTTATACCCAAACTCGATAACACAGCATCGGTATTTTTGTTCGTGATTGACTGTATGCGGTTGGATCAATGGTTGGTGATGGAGCAATATCTGCGCGAATTGTATTCGATAGAGAAGGAATACTATTTTTCAATTCTTCCCACGGCAACCCCGTATTCACGCAATGCTATTTTCAGCGGACTGTTTCCGCTTGAACTGGAACAGCGCTATCCTGATTTGTGGCAGAATGAAGATGACGACGAGTCGAGCCACAACAAGTATGAAAAAGAATTGATGGTGAAATTGTTAGAGAGAAAACGAATTCAACTGAAACCTGAACCCAAATACGTTAAAATTCTCGATACCGAATTTGGCAGGCAGATTCACTCGAACATTCTGTCATACAGCCAGAATAAACTGACGGCCATTGTTGTAAATTTTGTGGATATGTTGGCTCACGGTCGCTCAGACGATCCGATCTTAAAAGAAATTGCGCCCGATGAATCGGCGTACCGCTCTCTGACTACATCGTGGTTTAAACATTCATCGTTGTACGGCATGTTGCAAACGTTGGCGCAAAAAAAAGATGTCAGCATTATCATTACGACAGATCATGGCAGTGTGCGATGTCTGCGCGGATCAAAAGTTATCGGTGATCGGGAAGCGTCAACCAATCTTCGTTACAAGTTCGGCAGAAATTTAAAGGTCGATGAAAAACAAGCGCTCTTTTTGAAAAATCCCAAAGACTTCAAACTTCCACAGCGCGCAATTACCACAAACTACATTGTGGCAAAAGAAGATTACTATTTTGTGTATCCAACTGATTACCACAAATATCTTAATCAGTATCGGGATAGTTTTCAACATGGCGGTATTTCAATGGAAGAAATGATTTTGCCGGTAATTATGATGCAACCAAAATAACAATGTGTATGGAACAGGTAGTAACACGAAATGAAGAAGAAACGATTGCCGTCGGGAAAAAATTTTCCGAACGGTTGACGGCGGGTGATGTTGTGGCGTTGTTCGGCGATTTGGGAAGCGGCAAGACTCGCTTTGTCAAAGGGGTGTCACTCGGGCTTGGCATTCATGAGCATGTAACAAGTCCGACATTTATCGTTGTCAACGAACATTTTGGCGGGAGGTTGCCGCTGTACCATTTTGATTTTTATCGGCTGAAGAATATTGCAGAGTTGCAAGAAATAGGATTTGACGAATACCTTGACAAGGGAGGGGTTTGTCTGCTGGAGTGGGCAGAGATAATACAGGAAGAACTTCCGACGAAACGGTATGATGTACACTTCTCGCTTGGTGAAAAAGAACACGAACGATATATTACTATCGAGCAGCGATGATTCTTGGTATCGAAACAGCAACCGACGTATGCAGCACTGCCCTTGCGCATAACGGCAAGATTGTGGGAGAACAATCAGTGGCAGAGAAAAATATCCACTCTGAAAAACTTCTTTTGCTTATTGACCAACTGCTGCGCGAATCAATGCTGTCGAAAAAAGAACTACGAGCCATCGCAGTATCGATTGGCCCCGGTTCGTTTACCGGATTGCGAATTGGATTAAGCACAGCAAAAGGGCTTGCGGTGGCATTGAACATTCCTGTACTTGCTGTGCCAACGCTCGATGCTATTGCTGAATCGTTCCGACGAACAACAGCGAAGAGGGATGACTTGATGTTTTGTGCAACAATTGATGCAAAGAGAAACGAGGCATACTACGCATTTTATTCAATTGGCGATGATGTGCGTCGTCTCTCGGAATTCTCTATTGCGTCAAAAGCAGTCATTGCTACTGAAGCACAGTTGAAGGGTGCGACGATAGATCAGCCGACAATTTCTGCTTCTTCAGTTGCTCTTCTTGCCGAACGCCGGGAAAACGAGTTTATGGTGTCTGATTTTTCACTCCTCGAACCGTTGTATTTAAGGGATTTTGTTGCAACAACTCCAAAACATAAATAGTCGTTGAAAAAAAGAAACAGGATAGATATTTTGTCCTGTTCATTGAAAGGTTCTCTATGGCTTGGTTTAGACGTTCAAAAGAAAACATTGAAACAGGCAATCAGAAGAAAGAAATGCCGGAGGGTATGTGGACAAAGTGTTCCTCCTGCGGCGAAATTCTTCACAAGAATGCCGTTGAACAGAATTTGTGGGTTTGCCCGAAGTGCGGTTATCATTTTCGTATAGGCAGTAGAGAGTACTTCTCCATACTGCTGGATGAAAAAACATTCAAAGAGTACGATGCAAAGATGACGTCAAAAGATCCGCTGAATTTTGTCGATACGAAAAAGTATAAAGACCGCATCAAAGAGACAATTAAAAAGACAGGGCTGTATGATGCAATACGGTATGGCACCGGCAAAATTAACAATCGCGAGGTAGTGATTGCCTGTATGGATTTTGCTTTCATCGGTGGAAGTATGGGAAGCGTTGTTGGAGAAAAAATTGCACGTGCTATCGACAAAGCAATCAAGTTAAAAGCGCCGCTCATTATTATTTCTGCCAGCGGTGGTGCACGAATGATGGAGGCGGCATACTCGCTGATGCAGTTGGCAAAAACAAGCGCGAAACTTGCGCAACTCGCTCAGAAAAAAATTCCTTATATCTCCGTCATGACTGATCCAACGACTGGCGGAACGACAGCAAGTTATGCCATGCTGGGCGATGTGAATATTGCCGAACCGGGAGCGCTCATTGGTTTTGCAGGCCCACGTGTAATTAAACAAACCATTGGCAAAGACCTTCCGGAAGGTTTTCAGCGGGCTGAATTTTTGCAAGAGAAGGGATTTGTTGATATTGTTGTTCCACGAAAAGATTTAAAATCAACTCTGTCGCAATTACTTTCAATGATGAACTAAATACTCGTTGGTAAGAAGTTACGGAGTCTCTACCACCGACTCAACTACTTAATGACGTTATGAATATTCATATCCTAGGCGTACCGATGGACCTTGGTGCAGGTAGACGAGGGGTAGATATGGGACCATCGGCAATACGTATTGCCGGAGTCACAGAAAAACTTCAATCACTCGGTCACACTGTTGTTGACGAGGGAGATATTTCTACAAAAATTCCCGAACAGCAAAAAGTACGTAATCAAAAGTTAAAGTACCTTCCCGAAATCGTTCGGGCCTGTACGTTGTTGGCTGCAAAGGTTGAGAAAATTTTAGACGGAGGGAATTTCCCCTTAGTGCTTGGTGGCGATCATTCCATCGCTATTGGTACGATTGCCGGCGTTTCTAATTTTTGTAGAAAGAGAAATAAAAAATTAGGTGTTATTTGGGTAGATGCGCACGGCGATATGAATACCGACGAAACTACTCCGTCGGGTAACATTCACGGAATGCCGCTGGCCGCCTCCATTGGTTTGGGAGCAATTGAATTAACATCAGTGGGCGGCGATTTTCAAAAGGTTGACCCTCGGAATGTTGTTATGATTGCCACTCGCGATCTTGACCAGGGTGAAAAAATTGCCATCAAGAAAAACAACATCAATATTTTTACGATGGAAGATATTGATAAGCATGGGATGGCGGTGATTTTGACGCGCGCATTGAGAAAATTGAAAGAATGCGATTTCATTCACGTCAGTTTCGATCTTGATGCTATGGATCCGAAGGAATGTCCCGGCGTTGGTACGCCTGTGAAAGGGGGACTCGATTATCGTGAAGCGCATTTGATTATGGAAACACTCTCCGAAAACAATCGGATGAACTCTCTTGAAGTGGTGGAAGCCAATCCCATACTCGACAACCACAATCAATCCGCCGAATTTGCTGTCGAATTGATGCAATCAGGATTCGGGAAAAAGATCATCTGACAAACTAAAACAGAAAACTGCTTGAAGACCATCGTCGCTATTTCGGAAATTCGTGATTACCTGCAATCAGAGCGTAGAAATAAAACTATTGGTTTTGTCCCCACGATGGGATATTTGCATGAAGGTCATTTGTCGCTGATACGTAAAGCGAAAAGTGAATGTGACATTGCTGTAGTTTCCATTTTTGTCAATCCAACACAGTTTGCCCCAAACGAAGACTTTTCCCGCTACCCACGCGATCTCGAACGGGATGCGACGCTCGCGCAATCAGTCGGCTGCGATATATTATTTGTGCCTTCAGATGAAGAAATGTATCCGTCAGGTTTTTTAAGCGCTGTTGTTGTTGAGCAGCTTTCTTCAGTACTCGAAGGAAAATTTCGGCCGACGCATTTCAAAGGAGTTACTACAGTTGTATTGAAGTTGCTCAACATCGTACAACCGGATGTTGCCTATTTCGGACAAAAAGATGCACAGCAGGCAATCATTATTAAAAAAATGGTTTCAGATTTGAACGTGCCGGTACGTATTGAAGTTGTTCCAACAGTACGAGAAGCAGACGGTTTGGCGATGAGTTCGCGAAACATTTATTTGAACGCCGAAGAAAGAAAAAAAGCGGTGGCGCTGTACCAATCGTTGAAACTTGCACAATCAATGATTCATTCCGGCGAACGTAACTGCGCAAATATTCTTTCGGCAATGCAACGGTTGATTCAATCCCAACATCCGACACAGATTGATTACATAGAGATTGTTGATGCAACAACGCTTGAACCTAAAACTGAACTACATACCAATGACACGGTGTTGATTCCCCTTGCAGTACGTTTTGGGACAACACGGTTAATAGACAATATCATCATTACAGTATAACTCCGTAGGGAAGGAGAACACTAATGTCACATTTTGCGACAATAATTATGGCTGCCGGCAAAGGCACCCGAATGAATAATCCGAACAAAGCAAAAGTCATGTTTGAAGTAAACGGTAAGCCGATGATTCAGCATGTTGTAGAACTTGCACAGTCATTGAACTCTGATAAAATTATTGTCATTGTCGGTTATCAGCGTGAGTCCGTATACAGCCATTTGGAAAAAGTTGCACCGACCGTACAGTTTGCAGTGCAAGATCCACAATTAGGAACTGGACACGCAGTAATGCAAGCCGAACCATTCTTGCGCCGCTATAATGGCGATGTGCTTGTTCTTTCAGGCGATGTTCCGATTTTGCGAAAAGAAACAATTGAAAAATTGATTGAATTTCATCGCGACAACAACGCCGCTGGCACTATTCTTACCGCTACTGTTGATGTGCCCACTGGATACGGAAGAATTTTACGAAGTAAAAGCGGTTATGTAGTAGGCATTGTGGAAGAAAAAGATGCAACAGAAGAACAACGAAAAATTAAAGAAATTAATTCAGGTATTTATCTTTTCGACAATAAATATCTCTTTGCAGGACTGCAATATATCAATCCGCACAATGCTCAGAACGAGTATTATTTGACTGATGTCTTCAGTTATTTCTGGAGTCAAAAACTTGTAGTGTCCGCAATGATGACTGATGATTACAACGAAGTTCGAGGCGTTAATACGCTTGAACAATTGAAAGAAGCCGAAGAAGCATTGAAGAAGAGGAACAAATAACCGCTATATTGTGTCTATATTGACAAAGCAATGAGATTTTCCTAATTTTCATACGAAAGAACAGCGAGAACGTTATGAAAAACATGATTTTGTTGACAGCATTCCTTGTCTTGACTGCTACGGCGCAATTTAAGCCAAAAGCAAATGAAGAGCCAAGAGTGTCTGACTCGTTCATCGTGCCATCATCATCGTCCGATTGGTTTAGTTTTTTCAACCCGAACAATTTCCATATGCGCCATAGTTATTCAGCGAGCTATACAACATTTGGCAGACACGGAATAGCATTACAACGATATACGAACACGATGACGTATCAATTTGCGCCGAATCTTGATGCAAGGGTTGATCTTAGTTTTCAGAATTCGCCATACAACACGTTTGAATCCCGGTTGAACAATCAATTCAATAAAGCGTATCTGAGCCGTGCGGAAATTAACTATCGTCCGTGGGAGAATATGCACATTCGGTTGCAGTACCGCGAATTTCCATACTCCATCTATGGATACGGCTATCAACCGTTTGGCGGCATGTTTTCCGGACTTGGATATTACGAGGAATAATTTCGTTTACGTTAGAAACTGTCATTCATAGTGGATAACCGAGCAGTCGAAAGACTTCCTCGGTTATTTTTTTGTTCATGTACAATCAGCAATCAAAAAAACATATTCTCCTGACAGTTGCTATCATTGCGCTGGTTATTTTTAACGGACTGCAACTGTATGGAATAGTTACTGATTCACCAATAAAAAGCGTTGCGAAAGGGAAAAACAACGCCGATACGACTCATGTGCCGATACAAATCAACGTACTGAACGGCTGTGGCATTGCCGGTGTGGGAAATACTATGACAACATTCTGCCGTCAGGCGGGATATGACGTTGTTGAAATGGGAAATTACAAATCGTTTGATGTTGTGGAATCGATGGTGATCGACCGCAGCGGCAAGTTGGACGATGCCCGACGTTTAGCCAAACTTCTTGGCATTGCACAAAACAACGTCATTCAGCAGTTCAGCAACGACCATCTGGTGTCGGCATCAATTGTGATCGGGAAAGACTATAAAAATTTAATTCCATGGCAGAAATAACAGAGGAGAGGTAGTGACATCAAAAACACTTGCTAAAAAAATTGCCGTTGCTGCATTGAGCAAAAAGGCATATGATGTTGCAATCATGGATTTACGGAAATTGACTTCAATGACAGATTACTTCGTCATCTGTTCAGTTGATTCCGACACTCAGGCGCGTGCCGTTGCCGATACCATCAAACATGAGACAATGGGAAAAGGCGAATCACTTGTTCGCAAAGAAGGGTATTCAGAAGGGCGATGGATATTGCTTGATTTTGTTGATGTTGTGGCGCATGTATTTCACAAAGACCTTCGTACGTTTTACAATTTAGAAAAGTTGTGGGGGGATGCGAAGTTTGAATATGTTCATGACGAACCGGCGACCGCACACATGAAGAGCAAAACAACCAAGAAAATCACACGAAAGAAAAATGCAACAAAATGAAAGATCAACTGCATCAACAACTAACATCAATTCTCTCCGATCTTCGCTATCCAGCCGTTGATATTACCTTTGATAAACCGAAATTAGAAGCCCACGGCGACCTGACAACCAATGTTGCGATGTTAGTGGCAAAATTAGCAGGAAAAAATCCGCGTCAGGTTGCACAATCAATTGTAGAGAAACTGCAGGTTGATACTTCAGCGCTTTCATCAGTTGAGATAGCAGGACCCGGCTTCATCAATTTCAAATTTTCTCCTCAGTATGTTGTTGAACAATCAAAAGCAATTTTGCAACGCGGCGATTCATTCGGCAAAAGTTCTGTTGGTGGTGGGAAAAAGACCAATGTGGAGTGGGTGAGTGCAAATCCGACAGGTCCTCTGCACAGTGGTCACGGCAGGCAAGTAATTCTTGGCAAAGCAATTGCGAATTTACTTGAATGGACTGGGCATGATGTAACACGGGAGTATTATTTCAACAATGCCGGCAACCAAATGCGTACACTTGCGGAAAGCATTTACGCGCGCTATCGTCAGGTGCTGGGTGATGACTATCCATTTCCGGAGGAAGGGTACAAAGGAGAGTACATTGTTGACATAGCGAAAGAGATTGTGAAAGAAAAAGGAGATTCACTTCGCTCTACCGATGCAGAACGTTCGTACTTCAAACAGTACGGTGAAACATGGTGTTTCAACAAAATTAAAAACACTCTGGCGCGACTTGGTGTTCAACACGATGTGTTTTACAACGAAGATTCTCTCTACGCAACGGGAAAAATTCAGGAAGTGATTGATGAGTTCAAGAGGAAAAATCTTGCCTACGAACAAGATGGCGCTCTCTGGTTCCGCGCTACCGCTTTTGGTGCAGATAAAGACCGTGTTATTGTGAAAAGCACCGGTGAACCGACATACCGATTGCCGGATATTGCTTATCACAGAGAAAAGTTTCGTCGTGGTTTTGAATTAATTGTCGATATCTTCGGCGCCGATCATATTGCCACATTCCCCGATGTTCTTAACGGCGTTAAAGCGCTCGGGTACGAAACGGATAATGTGAAGGTGATCATCCATCAAATGGTTTCTTTCGTCAATGGCGGTGAAGTGGTGAAAATGTCGAAACGGAGCGCTCAGGTGTACACGTTGGATGACTTGATTGATGAAGTGGGTGTGGATGCTGTTTCATATTTCTTCGTTATGCGAAGCGTCGGTACCCATTTGGAATTTGATATAGCACTGGCAAAAGAACAATCGGAAAAAAATCCTGTGTACTATCTTCAATATGCCCATGCTCGTATTGCAAGAATCGTACGGTTTGCACAGCAAGAAGGGTTTGATTTTTCCGATTACGCAGCGTTGCTCCATACAACAAATTTTTCATTGATCAAAGAGAAGGAAGAGATTGATTTGGTGAAGACGTTGCTGGAATTTCCCGACATTGTGCAAAGTTGCGCGCTTAGCTTTGAACCGCATCGCCTGACAACGTACTTGCGGGAAGTTGCTGAATCATTTCACCGTTTTTATCATGAACATCGGGTTATTAACGATGATAAAAATTTGATGCAGGCGCGGTTAGTTCTTTGTCTAATGACGAAAATTGTAATCGCTAATGGATGTAAAATTTTAGGTGTATCTTGTCCTGAAAAAATGTAAATTATCTGCAACGAATCAAAGGATTTCACCCGGCCCCATTGTTACTGCTTTACCAACTCAGTTTTCAGGATTGTATTTCCACATAACAGATAAGTTGGAAATCCTGAGTGTTTTTCTTACATTTCACAACTAACAACGGAAATTTTCTCAAATGAAGAACGTTCTTGTTACCGGCGGCGCCGGTTTCATTGGCAGTAATTTTATTCACTACATTTTGAGCAAATACGAACAGTATCGTGTCATTAATTTTGATGCACTGACGTATGCCGGAAATTTAGAAAACCTTGTAACCGTTGAACATCATCCTCACTACGTTTTTGTAAAAGGAAATATCTGCAATAAAGAAGAGGTTCAGCGTGCATTTCAGGAGTATGAAATCGATACGGTGGTACATTTTGCCGCAGAATCTCATGTTGATAGAAGTATTTTAGGTCCCGCCATTTTTGTCCACACTAATGTGCTGGGGACAAATATTCTTCTCGATGTTGCTCGCGAATGTGGTATTGAAAAATTTTTGCATGTTTCTACGGATGAAGTCTATGGTTCACTTGGTGCAACAGGATATTTTACAGAAGAAACACCACTTCATCCCAACAGCCCATATGCGGCAAGTAAAGCTTCTTCGGATCTGCTTGTGCTTGCATATCATCACACCTTCGGTTTTCCCGGAATTGTTACACGCTGTTCTAATAATTACGGACCGTACCAATTTCCAGAAAAATTAATTCCGCTGATGATTGCCAACGCATTGAATGAGAAACCGCTACCGGTGTATGGCGACGGGTTGTATGTGCGGGATTGGCTATATGTGAAAGACCATTGTTCGGCACTTGATGTTGTTCTGCACAAAGGAACAATCGGTGAAGTGTATAATATTGGCGGCCATAATGAATGGAAAAATATTGATATTGTAAAATTGATTTTGAAAGAACTGAACAAATCTGAATCATTAATATCTTTTGTCAAAGATCGGCCAGGACACGACCGACGGTACGCCATTGATGCGTCAAAAATACAGCGTGAATTAGGATGGGTACCTGCCCATAATTTTGAATATGGAATACGGGAAACAATTCAATGGTATGTGCAGAACCGTACTTGGTGGGAGCGAATTATCAATGGTGAGTATCAAAAATATTACGAGTTGCAATATTCTGAACGAGTATAAACGGAATACACAATATGCGCTGGACTATCTCTTCTCTCTTTATCTTTCCACTCTTGTTGTGTGCACAGGTCACTGAAAAATCTGACCGAACCACACTTGGAACAAACGCTACACCATCAACACAGCAAGTCACCCAACAACTAACGCGTACGCCGATTCAAGATGGCCCGGTTGATCCGAAAGAATACATTGTAGGGCCTGGTGATGTGTTTAGTGTACATATTTGGGCGGCAACACCTCTAACGTTTCAGGTACCTGTTACGCCGGAAGGTTCTGTTGTTATTCCCACCGTGGGTGAAATATACATAGCCGGAATGACGTTGGCAGAAGCAAAAGAATTGGCATTGAAGGAAATTCGAAAAAAATATCTTTCCGGCCTTCCCTCATTCACGCTACTTACTCCGCGGACATTTACCGTTACCTTGAAAGGGGCAGTGAAAAAAGAAGGGACATTTTACGTTCAATCAACTCAACGGGTCGATGCGATTGTTAATTATGTTGAACCAAACAAAGAGCCAGATAGCACAATAGCTCAGCGAAACATCAAAATCCACCACAAGAATGGGAAAACATCGGTTGCCGATCTTGAAAAATATTATGCAACACAAAACACTCTCTACAATCCTTTACTACAAGATGGTGACGTGGTTGTTGTTCCATACAAAAATATTGAAAGAGATTTTTTTGGGGTGTATGGTGCTGTAAATAGACCGGGCAGCTATGAGTACGTTGTTGGGGACAGCCTTACAACTGCATTGCGCATTGCCCGCGGTTTTACAGCTATAGCTGACAGTGAAAAGATCATTCTCTACAGATTTCAAAGCGACTCTACGCAAACGACAATAGAGATAAACTTAAAAAAAATTCGTTTGGGTGAAGCCGGCGATGTACTGTTGGAGCGAGGCGATCGCATAGTTGTCTATTCTTCCGACGAGCATCATCGTGATTATACAGTAACTGTGGCAGGCGAAGTAAAATTTCCGGGTACTTATCCCATCACAAAAAATTCAACGTACTTGAGCGAAATTATTAAACAAGCCGGCGGTATTACTGAATTTGCTTCATTACGAAATTCACAATTGTTTAGAAGATCGGTGAATGAATCAGAGATTGATATAGAGCGTCTGGAAAGCGCACGCGGCGGCATTACGCCGGAAGACAGTGCGTACTATTATTTGGAGACCGATATTCGCATTAACCGAGAATTGGTTGTTTCAGATTTTCGCGATTTATTACGAAACAACAATAATGAAAAAGATATTATTCTCCATGATGGTGATTATATCAACATTGCCACGAAGAAAAACACGATTTATGTTTTTGGTCAAGTGGTCAATCCCGGACACATTGCATTTGAAACCGGAAAAGATTATCGCTACTACATTCAAAAAGCGGGTGGTGTAACAGAGTATGCACGAGAAGGAGATATCAAAATCATAAAAGCGTCTACACGTCAATGGCTCGATCCCGATGAAACAATTATTGAAGAGGGAGATTATGTGTGGGTACCAAAGGAACCGTATCGTCCAATCAGTTATTATTTAACAGTATATAGTCAAGTGTTTGGCATTGTGGGTACGGTAGTCAGTTTATTTTTGTTGATCACAAGGTGAAAAAAGAGATCTATGCAAACAGAGAAAAATTTATTCTACTACCTTTCCATTTTATTTGAATGGCGCAGGTTTATCATTATCAATTTCATAATCATCATTTTGCTAACAGTTGTTATTAGCTTGTTACTTCCGAATTGGTACAAGTCAAGCACAACGTTAATACAACCTAAGCAAAGTGACATATTTAGTAATCTAGGTGCTACAGGTTCATTGTTGCGCGGGATTTCGGGACTAGGACGCATTAGCGGACTTGGAGGTCAACGCAGTGGTACATATAATTACTTTGCTATTTTACGAAGTCGTACGACTTTTGAAAGGGTAATCAAAAAATTCGATCTTATTAATGTGTATGATACAAAAGACAGTTCAATGGAATTAACGATCAAGGAATTAATGAAGAATGTTAATTTTGAAGAGGATGAAGACGATAAAATTTCTATTGAAGTGTATGACAAAGATCCGTTGCGTGCTGCTGCTATGGCAAATTATTTCGTTGAAGTTTTAAATGAGATCAACATTCAATTAGGAACTCAAGAAGCAAAGAATAATCGTATGTTTATAGAGCAGAGACTCCAAGAAGCAAATACTGCATTGTTCCGTGCTGAAGATTCGTTGCGAAAATTTCAAGAGCGTAGTGGATTAATTATTACGCCGGAGCAAACTTCTGGTATTGATGCTATTGCAACATTGTATAGTATGAAGGTTAAAAAGGAAGTAGAGGTTGCAATTATGGAACGTAGTATTGGTTCGGATAATACTACGTTACAACAATTGAAAATTGAGTTGTCTGAATTAAATAAGAAAATAGCTGGAATTCCACATACAGGAATGGAGTCTCTTCGTTTGTATCGGGAAGTTGCCATTCAGCAAAAGATCGTAGAATTTCTTGTTCCATTGTATGAACAGGCTAGGATTGAAGAGCAAAAAAATATTCCAGTTTTGTTGGTATTAGATAAAGCTGTTCCAGCAGAAAAAAAGATTAAGCCACAACGATCTCTAATAGTATTTCTTTCATCATCGATTGCTTTAGTGCTGCTGATTTTGCTCACGTTTTTATTTCACGGTGTCCGTAAAAAAAACGACGATATGAGTGTGCTAGAATCGAAATTGCACCGCATCTCTAACTACATCGCTACACGTTATAAAGTTCATCTCCCTTGATTATTGAAGCGATCATATTCTTTACCATAGCCTCTATTCTATTAGGAAGAGTAGTATTTGGCCGGTGGTTTAATCACATCGCGTTGTATTCTGTACCCTGGGGTGTTTCCCTTTCAGTCTTTCACTCAGGTTTAATTAAGTACTACCCATTAGAGTTAGAAACTTGGATGTATATAATTACCGCTTGGTTGTTATTTATTTTAGGTTCTGTGACAGTTCCAGTAGCGCGGTTCTCTGCAGGAAAAAAGATTTCCACTAGTACGTTGACATTGAACGTAATCGATATAAAAGATGATTATGTTCAAAAGCTTCAGAAGGTTTTGTGGATTTTTAATATCGTACTAATACTTCATGCAATGTATGAGGTGTACAATGTTGTTAGATTGTTAGGGGGCGATGTTTTAAATTTTTTTGCCTTGGCAAATAAGTTGTACGATGTTCGGGTGAAAGAAGGTATTCCCGGATCGATACCGTACTTTGGACAATTGGTTTTTTTTGTAGCCGTACTTGCAGGAGTGTACACATCGTTGGTTGGGCGATTAAGAATTGTTGCCTTCATTCCGTTTCTCATTTCAGTGCTGACGTCACTTATTCAGGTAGTTCGTGCACTTGCGTTAATAGTGGCAATACTCTTTATCTGTGCTTATTTCTTAAACCGCAGAAGAGTGAGCTATTCATCGAATTCAAGATTTGCTCAATCAGTAAAACGTTTTTGGGCTGTGTTTTTTTTACTTGCATTGTTGTTGGTGACTATAGAAGTTGTTCGTAACACACGAGGAATTTACGAGAGATTTTCTGGTCAGTCGCGGGCATTGAAAGTTATGCAAAAGTCGGGAACAAGTTTTATTAGCCCTTCTGTTATTATGTATCTTTCAGTGCATTCTGGTGTTTTTGACCAATATTTAAAAGAAGATGTTGAGCATGTTGTTTTTGGGCGCTATTCATTAGCGCCACTATGGCGTGTTGTTTCCAAATTTGGTTTTGATACTTACGTTGGATTCTATCAGTCATGGTTCTACTATACACCAGTTTCGGCAAATACAGGAACGTATCTTAGAGAACTCCATGCAGACTATGGTCCAGGTGGAATAATTGTGGTACCATACATTTTAGGAATTCTATGCTCGTTTTATTGGTATCGGGTACATGAGAAAAATATGTTAACGGATATTACGGTTCTTTCTCTTCTCTATTCGGTTGTTGCTATGAGTTGGTTTGTTATGATTACTCAACTCGGGGGATGGGTGTTGAGTCTTGTCATCGGAATTTTTGTTTCACGCAGGGTAGATAGAAATGAAGGGAATAGGGATATACAACATTCAACAATGATGTGAGTTCAATGTAGTTGAATAAGACATGATTTTTAAGCAATCAATACGTCAAAATATTTCGTGGTTGGTGGGTGCTAATGTTGTTACAAAGCCGTTGTGGTTTGTTTTTCTGCTTCTTTCCACAAGAGTTCTCGGGCCGGCTGAATTCGGCACATTCATGCTTGCAATTTCATATGTTTCTGTTGCGGTAGGAATTTTGGAGGGAGGAATTGATATTCATACGGTTCGAGTTCTTTCAGCTGATCATGACCGATATTCTTTTTTTTTTCCGCGTACTGTTTGGTTGAAAGTGTTGAGTGGTCTAATTGCAGGTGTTGGCGCATATTTCTTCAGCCTTGCTGTGCCATCGTTGCTTCCAGATATTTTATTGTTTCTTGCAGTCACAATCTATGCTACATCGAATGCCGTTACGACTCATTTGCGATTTTTCTTTAGAGCCTTTGAGGTAATGAAATTTGAAGCGTGGTCAATAGTAGCGGAAAAAACTAGCATCATTGTGCTGTGTGGAATTGCGTTGATATTCTTTCCTTCGGCAACAAGCTTCGGATTATTTTTTGCAGCGGCGTACGTAGTTACGTTAGGTATTACAGTGTGGCTGGTTGTTACGCATATAGGTAAACCAGAATGGATTCCACGGTGGGAGGGTGCATTTTCGGAAATTATAAAACCCGCAATTCCGTTTGCTACTATGAATATTTTTATCGTTGTGTATCTTCGTACAGGTACAATTATGCTGGCAGTTCTTACACATAGCGATCAACTCATCGGATACTTTAATGCTGGGTACCGTCTTGTTGAAGCATTTGTACTGTTTCCCTCTATGGTCATTGCCCCCTTGTACCCTGTATTTGCCAGAAGAGTTAAGGATGTTGAAGAAGTTTCACGTCTTGCGATTGACGCGCTGCGTGTGATTGTTGCAGTGGCTGTTATGATTAGTGTTCCGATATTTATTTTTCATCATCAGATAACTGATCTTTTTTTTGGTGCTCAGTATCGTGATGCCGCCGTGTCAGTTGGTATTCTTTGTTTAACAATGATTCCTGTAGGAATAAATTGGGTTGTTGGAAGTCTTGTTGCTGTAACGGGAAGACAACCGAAAGCAAATATCAACCTGTTGTTTATTACTATAGGGAATGTTGTTTTGCTTACATTTCTTATTCCTATTCTTGAGGTACGAGGAGCTGCAATAGCTGTATTAGTGACCGAATGTGCTGTAGCGTTTACTAACTGGATTCTTGTACAAGATTATATCAACGTGAAGATAGCAGGAAGGATATTTGTAAAAGTAGCGTTTGCGTCACTTTTAGTATATCTGATTTCTGGATTTCTTCACGCACTACCCATTAGCATTGCCCTTTTTATTACTGTTATGTGTTTAATAATCGTATTCATTTCTTCTAAATTAGTAACAGTTAGTGATGTAACAAAGGCATTTCAAGAAAGGTTGGTCTAGTAGCTAGAAAAGATGATTGTGAATACAGATTGACAAAAAGGTGTATTTGGTAAATAGTTTACCTGCAAGAAAAGGTACTTAGGTATAAATAGGCTATGAAAATTGCAATCAATGCCAGATTAATATTACCAGGAAAAATGGGAGGAGAGGCGACATACACATATATGTTGCTACAACAAATTGCTCTGCTAGATCAATCAAATGAGTATCACTTATTATTTGATCGACCATGGGATAGCAATCTTTTTAATTTTCTTTTATCAAACACACGATTTTATTTTCATGTACTACCGCCGCAAACACGGTTGGCGCCGTTTGCAAACTACTGGTTTCAGGTTTCGGTACGAAATTTTTTGATGAAAAATAAATTAGATATTTTTTTTTCACCAGAACCATATACCACTATCGCTTTACCGGTTAAGCGTATCATTACTGTTCATGATTTGGCTTTTATTACTTTTCCTGAAACCACATATCGGATAAACAGTTACAATGCACGAGTTATGGTAAAACTGGCGGTTCAATCTGCCGATAAAATAATCTCTGTTTCACATCATACGCGTGATGATTTAATCAAACACTACAACCTTCAATCTGAAAAAATTTCTGTTATCCACCATGGAATTAAACATGTAGAACCCGATAGAAATGAGTTAAGTGAAAAAAATGTGGAGGATATATTTTCAGATGCTCGGCCATACATTTTATACGTTGGTACGATTGAGCCAAGAAAAAATTTAGAACGTCTTATTTTGGCTTATGGCAAACTAGTAGTAAGTGGAGTTACACATCGTTTAGTATTAGCAGGAAGAAAGGGATGGAAAGTTCGAAATGTATATCATTTAGTAAAGGAAATGAATCTTGATAAACACATAGTATTTACTGATTTTATCAGTGATGCAGCACAATCATATCTATACCAGCATGCAGATATTTTTGTGTACGTTCCACTGTATGAGGGATTTGGAATGCCTGTAAGTGAAGCAATGTCGTTCGGACTGCCTATTGTAACCTCAAATGTTTCTTCTTTACCCGAAGTTGTAGGGGAAAGTGCACTTAAGGTAGATCCGTTGAACGTTGATGATATTTACAACGGTTTATATCTCCTTCTTAATGATCACCGTTTACGATTGACATTAGGTAAAGCTGCTAAAGAAAGAAGTAAGCAGTTTAGTTGGAAAAATTCAGCTTTAGAACATTTGAAATTATTCGAGAAAGTGTATTATGGTGATTAAAAGTGATTGCAAATACTTTAAGGGATATATTCCCTGTATTCCTCATAAAAAATATGGCGTACATTGCGAACACTGCAGTTATTATCTGCCGATTAGAGAAAGAATTTTAATTATAAAATTAGGTGCTGCTGGTGATGTTATTAGAACAACTCCATTGCTAAGGAAAATCTGGCAGGAAATGCCCAATGCTGATATAACATGGCTGACAGATTTTCCAGACTTAGTGCCTGAAGGAGTAAATTCTGTTATTGATTATTCGGTAAAAAATATTACTTGGCTTCTTAATAGAGATTTTGACATAGTCTTTTCTTTGGACAAAGACAAAGAGGCAATAGTTGTCGCTGAAAAAGTTTCTGCAAAAAAGAAGTTTGGCTTTGGTATGGATGCTTATGGCAGATGCAGAGTATTTAACGATCTTTCTCTTTACAAATTAGAGACTGGGTTATTCGATGACGTGAGTAAGAAAAATACAAAGAGTTATCCGCAGGAAATTTTTGAGATGTGTGGGTATTCATTTTCTGGCGAAGAATATATTCTAAACCTTACTTCAACGCGCAAATGGGATCTTGATCACTCCAAAAAAATTGTTGGTTTAAACACAGGTTGTGGTGGAAGATGGACCTCACGGCTTTGGTCCAATGATAATTGGATAACTCTAGCCAAAATGTTGCAAGCAAATAATTGTGAAGTTCTTTGGTTAGGCGGTGCGCAAGAAGATGAGAAAAACAAAACACTTCTGAATAAGGCGGGAGGAAAATATTTAGGACATTTTGATTTGAGGGATTTTATTGCGCTTGTCAATGAGTGCGATGTAGTTGTTACTCAAGTAACTATGGCGATGCATGTTGCAATTGGACTAAGAAAAAAACTTGTATTGATGAATAACATATTTAATAAGCATGAATTTGAATTATACGGAAGAGGAGAAATTGTGGAACCACCTACCCCCTGTGGATGCTATTATGCACCCATATGTCCCCACGACTCAATGTCCCAAATAACTCCAGAGAGAGTTTTTCACTCTGTAGTAAATCAAATAAAAAACGTTTAGCGATTTCATTGAAAGATATATAGATGATTGACCTTATTCCGACCCGTTTCAAACTACTAAATCATTTTCTTGTTAAAAAAAATGTAAAAATTCTCGACGTAGGTTGCGGAAGCAATTCACCGAGCATTACGAAAAGATGGTTTCCTAGTTGTGAGTATCACGGAATAGACAAGGAGAAAAATTATCAAAATAATGAAAAGGATATTTTGATGATTGATCGCTTCTATGAAATGGATGTAAGTATGTTAGATTTTACTATGATTCCAGATAATTATTTTGACGTTGTTATCATGTCGCACATTATAGAGCATTTACCTAATGGCGATGAAGTCATTAGAAGTTTACTGGCAAAATTAACAGCAGGAGGGCTAATTTATATTGAATTTCCTTCGAGAAAAAGTCTCTCGTTGCCATCGATGCGTGGCACACTCAATTTCTATGATGACAAAACACATTGCAGAGTTTTTACTCGCGACGAAATAGAAGAATTATTAAAAGCAAAATCCTTTAAAATAATGTATTCTCATGTTCGAAGAGACTGGACAAGAATTGTTTTTATGCCTTTACTGATGGTTAATTCATTGATAAAGTATGGTTACATTGCAGGTTCTGTATTTTGGGATATTACTGGTTTTGCCGAAATTGTAATTGCACAAAAGCCATGAACATCCTTCAAATTGCGCCACAAGTACCTTATCCTCTAAATGATGGAGGAAAAGTTGGAATTTATAATATAACAAAGCATCTATCATTAAGAGGGCACAATGTTACACTATTGTGCTTTGACAGAGGTAAAAACAGTGATATTTCCGAACTGCAGAAATTTTGTACTGTTGTAACTGTTCAACATTCAACGAACAATTCAGCTATAGGAGCTTTGCTAAATATTTTTTCGAACGTTCCCTATAATATCTCAAAATACTTTTCAAAAGAATTTGAAACACAGCTTCGCCAATTGTTGTCACAAAAAAAATTCGATATTGTTCATGTTGACCATTTGCATATGGCACATTATGGTGTTATTTGTAAAAAAGAATATGGGCTTCCAATAGTATTAAGAGAACATAATATTGAAAGTACAATTCTTGAAAGATACAGACAAACTGTGGAGATTCCGATCCTTAAACAATATCTAGATATTCAGCTGAAAAGGTTAAATATTTATGAAGCTCAGTACACCAGGGAGTTTAACTATTGTGCGGTAATTACTCCGGAAGATTTAAGGAGATTAAAAATACTTCAACCGAGTGCGTCAACTTATGTTGTTCCTGCGGGCGTAAGCAATGAGTATTTTGAAGATATTGTGGTAATAAAGGAACCTTATACTATTTCTTTTTTTGGTGGTTTTGATTGGATACCTAATCAGGATGCTCTTTATTGGTTTATTCAAGAAATTTTTCCAGCTGTTCAAAAAAAATACCCTCAAACTAAGTTGGTTGTTATTGGGAAGAACGTTCCAACGAAACTTAAAAAATTTGAATCATCTACTATCCTTTTTAAAGGATTTGTGGAAAACTTAAGAAGTGAAGTTAAAAAAACGCAACTAACTATTGCTCCCTATAGAATAGGTGGTGGAATGAGGCTGAAAATTTTAGAAAGTTTTGCTATGAAAGTGCCGGTAGTAGCCACTGCCATTGGTTGTGAAGGTATTGAATGCACTCATGGACAAAATATTTTAATAGGAGATACACCTGAAGAGTTTGCTCAATTAGTAATTAATTTGTTTGAAGATGCAACATTACACAGAACAATAACTGACAATGCATACACTTTAGCTAAACGACTATATACATGGGAAAGTATAGTGGAGAGTTTAGAAAGCGTCTATCTTCGTGCAATTCGTTCCAATGTTTAATAGAATATGATTATTGAATATATTTTACTTTTTTGTCTCTTTTTAATTTTACATACATACGTGTTTTACCCGTTATCTTTGATTTTTTTTAAGTCGAAAAAGAAATTTCTTAAAACAGACACAATAACAGAACCATCTGTTTCGGTGGTCATTTCTGCTTATAACGAGGAAAGTGTTATAAGACAACGCATTCAGAACTTATTACAACAAAATTATCCGAAAGAAAAAATACAGCTTTTAATTGGATCAGATTGTTCTACAGATCGAACTAATGAAATTGTTAAAGAGTATGTATCAAACAACGTGCAACTAATTGAATTTCAGGAGCGTCGAGGCAAACCTGCTGTTATAAACGATTTGATGAAATATGTTACCAATGATATCGTCATTTTTTCAGATGCCAACACGTTTTATCATGAAAATGTTATACGTAATTTTGTTCGGCATTTTACTTCGCAGGATGTTGGAGGAGTATGTGGCTATCTGCAACTTCGTTCCAAGGAATGGAATTCTGGCGGGAAAAGTGAATCTATGTATTGGGAGTATGAGAATCTGATAAAAAAATTAGAAGGTGAGATTCAAACTACGTTTGGAGCAACGGGAGCTGTTTATGCTATTCGTAAAAATCTTTTTATTCCTTTGCCGACACATAAAGCAGTAGCTGATGATTTTTACATCCCTATGCGCATTGTCGAACAAGGATATCGTGTTATTTATGATAAAGAAATATTTGCATGGGAGGAAACTACAGAATCGTCGTACACGGAATTTCAACGCAAAATAAGAATAGGGGCAGCAAATTATAATTGTCTTTCTGACTTTTGGCATTTACTACACCCCCGAAATGGCTTTGTTGCGTATGGTTTTTTTTCCCATAAAATACTTAGGTGGTTTGTTCCTTTATTATTAATCGTAATCTTTCTCGTAAGTCTATATAGCTTAGATAAAAGTGGTACCATTTACTATATGTTCTTAACCCAGCTGGTTTTCATTATTATGGGAGCTATTGGATTTATTCTGGATAGAGTCTCATACCCAATTAAGCTTTTCACTCTGACGTATTATTTCATCATTACTAACATCGCTTTAATGATTGGTCTTCTTAGAGCAATTCGAGGAACCGAAAAACCAATGTGGCGTGTTACCCGATAACTATTAAAGATGAAACACTTTGAACGTAAAATCATCCTCTTCGATTTTTTCACCATCAATCTGGCGTGGTGTTGTTATTACCTCTTGAGAGTGGAAAGTGGGCTTGTTGAATATCAGATTAAGCCGGATTTGATTCTGCCAATGGTGGTGATGTACCTGTACTGGCTTGCAGTGTTTATGTTTTTCGGCTTGTACAGAGCGTGGTATGCCAAGTCACGTACGGATGAATTTGCGGCGGTGTTCCGCGCAATTTCTATCGGATGCATTGTTCTGTTTTTTGTGATTTTTTTTGATGACGAACAGAGCGCCACCTATTCTGCCAATCGCTCAATTATTCTGATGTATTGGTTTTTAATGGTTGCGTTTGTTGGCGGTGGAAGAATTGTTGTGAGGAGTTTCAGAAAACGGCTGCTGATGCGAGGGATTGGCTTGCGCGAAACCTTTATTGTAGGAACAGGACAGAAAGCGATTGATCTCTATGAAGCGGTTAAAAAATACCCGGCGTTGGGATACAACGTCATCGGTTTCGTTGCCTATGAACATTCATCGAATAATTTACCCGCGCCACTTTTGGGGACTATTCAGGAAATTCCGTCGTTAATAAAAAAATACGACGTGAAAAATATTCTGCTTGCAATGGATGTTAATCAGAAAGAAACCGTGCTTGATGTTGTTTCACTTTCAACCGGGTACGATGTTTCGATTAAAATCATTCCTGATATGTACGATATCATTTCTGGTCAGGCGCGCACAAATCAGATTTATGGCTTTCCTCTCATCGAGGTCATGCCGCACATTATGCAACCGTGGGAAGAAAGCGCGAAACGTTTGATGGATGTTGTTGTGTCGTTAATGATTTTAACGCTGTCGGCTCCGTTATGGATTGTGATTGGTCTTGCTATTAAACTTAATTCACCAGGGCCGTTAGTATACAGCCAAGAGCGGGTAGGGAAAGATGGGAAAATTTTCAAAATGCATAAATTCAGGACAATGTATAAGGATGCTGAAGCGAATACCGGACCAGTATGGGCAACGACAAATGATCCGCGAGTAACAACTGTTGGTCGCTTTCTGAGGAAGACGCGATTGGATGAAATCCCTCAATTTATTGATGTGTTGCGTGGAGATATGAGTTTAGTTGGTCCCCGTCCAGAACGTCCATACTTTGTAGAAATACTATCGAAAGAAATTCCACTCTACAAACGTCGTCTTGCTGTAAAGCCGGGCATCACCGGCTGGGCGCAAATTAAACAAGGTTATGATACCTCTATAGAAGACGTGAAATCGAAAGTACGATATGATCTGTTTTATATCGAGAACATGTCATTTCGTATGGATCTTAAAATTCTACTCCTCACCATTTACACCATGATAGCAGGAAAAGGTAACTAATGCCGAAAGCACTTGTCATCATCCCAACGTACAACGAAGCGCAGAATGTTGAGAAGATTGTCACTGAAGTTCTTCAACAATCAGAGATAGTTGAAGTGTTAATTGTTGACGACAACTCTCCCGATGGGACAGCTGATTTAGTAAAAAAGATGATGGAGAACAATACTCGTGTTCACCTCATTCAGCGCGAAAAGAAAATGGGGTTGGGTACAGCGTACGTTGCCGGATTTAAGTATGCCATCCAACATCAATTCGATTTTGTCTTTGAAATGGATGCTGATTTTTCACACAACCCTAAAGAGATTCCCATCATGCTCAGCAAAATGGATGGTTGTGATTTGCTGATTGGTTCGCGGTACGTCAAGGGAGTCAATGTTGTGAACTGGCCCATGAAGCGGCTGATTTTAAGTTATTCGGCAAATATCTACACGCGTGTTATCACCGGAATGCCGGTGCACGATGCGACGGCTGGTTTCAAATGTTACAAACGGAAAGTGCTTGAGGCTATTGATCTCGATTCCATTCGATCAAATGGATACGCCTTTCAAATTGAAACAAATTTTCTCGCTTGGAAAAAGGGTTTTGTCATCAAAGAAATGCCCATTGTGTTTGTTGATCGTAGAGTAGGAGTGTCGAAGATGAATAAAAAGATTGTCTATGAAGCAGCATTTATGGTATGGAAATTGAAAGCGCGAAGTATTTTTAACAAGCTGTAAATGGAAATGGATGTTTCCGTCATCATCGTAAATTACAATGTGCGCGAGTTTTTGAACAACGCGCTGACCTCACTTCAAAAATCGCTAGAGGGTTTTGAATCGGAAATTTTTGTTGTCGATAATGCATCAGATGACGGAAGTGTAGAAGCAATTGCAAAAAATTTTCCCGATGTTCGTCTCATCGTCAATAGTACTAATGTCGGTTTTGCCAAAGCAAATAATCAGGCGCTTGCACAGGCGCGCGGAAAATATCTTCTCCTAATCAATCCTGACACGGTTGTACAGGAAAATACCGTACGCGAGCTGATAAAGTTTTTTGAATCTCATCCTGATGCAGGGATGGTTGGGTGTAAAATTCTCAATCCCGACGGTACACTGCAATTACCATGTCGCAGAAGTTTTCCTACACCGTGGATTGCCTTTACAAAGACGTTTGGATTAAGTGCGCTCTTTCCTCAATCCAAATTGTTTGCTCGTTACAATCTCACCTATCTCGATCCGGATCAGACGTACGATGTTGATGCCATCAGTGGTTCGTTTATGATGCTTCGGCGCGACGTATATGAAACAATTGGCGGTCTGGATGAAACATTTTTTATGTACGGTGAAGACCTTGATTGGTGTTACCGAGTGAAACAAGCCGGATGGAAGGTCTATTACGTTCCGACGACATCAATCATTCATTACAAAGGAGAGAGTACAAAGCGAAGCGATATTGATGAATTGAAAGTGTTCTATAACGCTATGCGGTTGTTTGTTCGCAAACATCACGCCGGTTCGCGATTGTTTGAGTGGTTTATTTATTCTGGTATTTACATCAGAAAATTCATCGCCGATTTTGGAAGAATCATTAAGCCGCTTTCTATTGCTACAGCGGATATGCTCATCGTTGTTGCAACAATTCTTATCGGCGAATATATACGCAAGGGAAAACTTTTCACGTTTCCGGAATATGCGTATCCATGGGTGTTCATTGTTCCAGCCGCCATTGTTGGATTTGCGCTGTTTTTGAATGGCGTTTATACGGAACACAAACTTTCCGTGTCCCGATCTTTTGCTGCAGTCTTGTCTGCCAACGTTGTTATTTCTGCTCTTGTTGCGTTTGAAAAAGATTTTGCATTCAGCAGAATGATTATGCTCATCTCCGGTGGGCTATCGCTGGCAATCATTCCAGGATGGCGCTTGGTATTGCGGCTGATGGGCATTGGTGAATACAGTTCTCGTGCCACACTTTTTGGCAGGCGAACGCTGATTGTTGGCACTGAGCAATCTGGTCAGGAAGTGTTGAAAAAACTTCGCACGAAGGCGGGGGGAGGGTACTCAGTAGTTGGTTTCATTGATACCACCCGAAAGAATATCGGCAAGAAAATTTTAGATGTGGAAATTTTAGGAAGCATTGAAACTATTGGAAAGGTGATTGAAGAACAGAAAATCAGCGAGGTTATTTTTTCTTCCAATGCTGTTTCGTATGCTCACATTTTGAACATTATTGCGAATAATAAAAACCGCTTTGTTAATTTTCGATTAGTGCCGAATAATGTTGAAGTAATTATCGGTAAAGCAAGCATCGATCAATTGGACGACATTCCGTTTATTGATATCGACTACAACATCGGAAAATTTGGTAATCGCTTTGTCAAACGGACGTTCGACATTATCGTCAGTCTTTTCTTTTTGATTTGCTTTGCGCCTTTTGTATATTTTACTCGCATTTTTTCCCGCTCTACGCCGCGCGGTTTTGTAAAGACTGTTCTTCAAATGCCGAAAGTGCTGATAGGAAAGTTGTCAATTGTAGGTTACGATGCAAATGGGCCCTTGCTGCCTAAACATATATACAGCGGCAGACCGGGAATTACCGGATTGGTTCAGATTCAAAATAAGCATCACTTAACACAGGAAGAATTAGATCAATTCGCGTTGTATTACGCAAAGAATCAGTCATTTATGCTTGACCTTGAGATTATCGTGAAGTCGTTACAGCAATGGATTCAACGATAAGAAGGAGTGCCTATGGCAAAAGTTGTTTTAGATTTTGAAAAACCGATCTACGAACTTGAACAAAAGATTGAAGAGATCAAAAATCTTTCCGAGAATGTTGATGTTTCCGAAGAGGTAAAAACACTCGAAAAAAAAGTCAATCAACTCAGAGAAAATATTTTCTCCAACCTTACCCGCTGGCAGCGAGTTCAACTGGCACGGCATCCGGAGCGCCCCTACACACTCGACTACATCCAGTATATGACGACCGATTTTATTGAACTTCATGGCGATCGCTACTATGGTGACGACAAAGCAATTGTTGGAGGTTTTGCAAAACTCGACGGTCAACCGGTTATGATTATTGGTCAGCAGAAAGGACGGGATACCAAGTCTAATCTGTACCGCAATTTCGGAATGCCGAACCCTGAAGGCTATCGTAAAGCATTACGACTCATGAAACTTGCAGCGAAGTTCAACAAACCAATCATCACATTATTGGATACTCCGGGAGCGTATCCTGGCATTGAAGCGGAAGAGCGAGGTCAGGCGGAAGCCATTGCCCGTAATCTGTTTGAAATGTCACATCTTCCTGTTCCGATTGTTGTTGTGATTATTGGAGAAGGAGCATCTGGCGGCGCACTTGGTATTGGTGTGGGGGATAGAATGTTGATGTTAGAGAATACATGGTATTCTGTCATCGCTCCGGAATCGTGTTCATCAATTTTATGGAAGAGTTGGGATTACAAAGAGCAAGCGGCAGAAGCGCTTCGGTTGACGGCAAAAGACCTTCTTGAACAAAAAATCATCGACCGTATTATTCCCGAACCGCTCGGTGGCGCACATCGTAATCCTCAACAGGCCGCGCATATTCTTAAAGATGCTCTGATTGAAGAGCTGAAAATGCTACAAAAAATCAAACCCGATAAATTGATTGAAAAGCGGGTAGAAAAATTCTGCAACATGGGTGCATGGAATGAATAATCCCATCGGCAATCACCACAGTGGACTTACTCACACAACCGATATCAGAGTTCGATATGCCGAAACCGATGGAATGAGAATTGTGTATCATGGCAATTACCTCACCTATTTTGAGCAAGCCAGAACAGAATTATTACGATCAATAGGTCTGACGTATGCGCGGATTGAATCGTTGGGACTGTTCGTGATCGTAATTGAAGCGCATGTGAATTTCCGCCGTGCGGCAGTATATGATGATCTGCTCCATGTAACTGCGATGGTGAAAGAGATGCCGACCAACCGTATTAAAATTGAATATGACATTCGGCGCAATCATGAAGATGAGGTTATTGTTGACGGTTACACGCTACACACATTCTTCAATCCACAGACAAACAGGCCGGCACGACCTCCAAAAGAATTTATAGAAGTGATGCAGCGGTATTTTTGAATTGATTCATCGTATCATTATTTTTGATTCATGAGATGAATCAATCATTCAATCAGAATATTATTAACGTCAAAGTATTTACAAATGCTGAAAAAAGAATTATTGGACATTCTTTGTTGCCCTCGTTGCAAAGGTGAGTTGAGCTACGACCCAGAAAAAAATATCCTTACATGCACTTCCTGCAGTACTGTGTACGAGGTTAAGGACGACATTCCAATTTTACTACCTACGAATGATGGAAAGTAACTACCTTCACGACAGCCGCATCGGACGACTTATTGAACAGGCGCTCTTCGAAGATATCGGATTCGGCGACATTACCAGCGAATCACTTATTCCTGAAGATCAACTGGGTAGGGCGGAGTTCATTGCAAAAGAAAGCGGTATTATTTCTGGTATCGACGTGGTCAAAATCGTTTTCAGTATTGTTGACGGACAAATCACCTTTGAACCAAAAGTACGCGACGGTGCACTCGTGCAAGCAGGAGTTTCTCTTGGTTCACTTCATGGGCCGGTACGAAGCATGTTAACTGGCGAACGTGTAGCGCTAAATTTTCTCCAACGAATGTCTGGTATTGCCACGCTCACACACAAATACGTTCATGCAATAGCCGGAACAAAAGCAAAGATTACTGATACCCGAAAAACGGTACCGGGACTTCGCGTTCTCGACAAAAAAGCAGTAGCCGATGGCGGAGGAGTGAACCATCGCTTCGCTCTCGACTCGATGGTATTGATTAAAGATAATCACATTGCGGCAGCAGGTAGCATCACTAACGCAATTCGGCGCTGCAAAGAATATCTTCACAGTCAGAACATTGACGTTAACATCGAAATAGAAACTACAACTCTTGAACAGGTGAAAGAGGTCCTGTCCATCGGCGGTATTGACCGTATTATGCTTGATAATTTTTCGTTAGAAGATATGCGGGAAGCGGTACAGTTAATTGCGGGTAAGTTCGAAGTGGAAGCGTCCGGTGGAGTTACATTGCAAACTGTTCGCAGTATCGCCGACACAGGTGTTGATTATATTTCTGTTGGTGCGCTTACACACTCGCCGAAAGCGTTAGACATTTCGCTGGAATTTATTCGGTAATTATGTTTGAACAAATCAAGCGGTTGGGTACAGATACTGCAATCTACGGCGTCAGCACTGTTGTTGCCCGATTGTTGAACTTTGCGCTGGTTCCTCTTTACGCCAATATCCTTACCACAGCAGAATTCGGTATTGTTGCAAATTTGTATGCGTACATCGGCTTTATCGTCATCTTTTACAGTTTCGGTATGGAATCGTCATATTTCCGGTACGCATCATCAAAAGAAATTGGAGATGAACGAGACAACTTCAGCACGCCATTGCTGGCCGTTGCAACTGTGTCGTTGGTATTTTCTCTTGCTCTCTGCGTAACTGCAAAACACCTTACGCCACTCTTTCAACTTGAGCCACAGCGATACAACCTCTTATATTACACGGCAGGAATTTTGTTCTTTGATGCGATTGTGTTAATTCCCTATGCGTCATTGCGGTTGCAACGGAAAGCAAAATTTTTTGCCGCAACAAAAGTGCTCAACATTGTTGTTACTGTGCTGTTAAATATTCTAACGGTGTATGTTCTTCGATGGGGGATTGAAGGGATATTTTTCAGTAATCTTGTTGCCTCCTTTTTTTCGTTTTGTATTTTGCTACCTTCCATTTTTCGTCAGTTTCGGTTGAGTTTTCATCCCCAATTGTTCAAACACCTCCTCAAATTCGGCTTGCCGATTGTACCGGTCGGTATCTCAGGTATTTTACTTCAGATTGTTGACCGTCCTATTTTGAAATTGTTGATGGATGATTCGGCGGTAGGTATTTATCAGGCGAATTATCGTCTCGGTATTTTTATGGCGCTAATTACCGGAATGTTTGAATATGCATGGCGACCGTTTTTTCTTTCGCATGCTAATGATCCGAATGCCAAACAACTTTTTTCGCGTGTGATGACATACTACTTGCTGGTCTGTTCAGTCATTTTCTTACTGCTTTCCTTCTTTCTCGAAAATATCATTCAATACAAATTTTTCGGGCGGTATATTCTTCCGCCGCCGTATTGGGAGGGATTAAATATCGTCCCCTTGGTACTGATCAGTTATATTCTCAGTGGTATTGGAACAAACCTAAATGCCGGTATTCAGATTCAGAAGAAAACCATGTATCTCTTACCGACATCGCTGGCAGGTTCTATATCTAAAATTGTGTTGACGTTTGTTCTTGTTCCCTACTTCGGTATTATGGGAGCCGCCATTGCGACTGTTGTAGGATATTTTATGGTAGAAGCAACATTGTATCCAATCGTGCAAAAATTTTATTACATCGAGTATGAGTTCAATCGCATCGTCAAACTCGTAGTGTTAACTGCAGCAGCGTTTTTCATTGTTATGGTCGTAGAGCGTTCAATAGTAGTAAAAAGTATTGTATTTGTTGGGTGGTGTATAAGTTTATTTAGTGTCGGTTTTTTTACAAAGGGAGAAGTGGGTAGAATAAAACAACTGTTTGGAAAATTTTCTTGACATCCCCTGTATGTTGTTGTATCTTTGTCGCAGTAATTATTGTTCTTTCAGATAATGGTTTTTGGTGCCCCGATGAAAAGAAGTTGGGGTGAAAATGGGAATCTCGTGCAAATCGAGAGCTGACCCGCAACTGTAATGTTGGTAAATTAGTAATCAGGAATTGGTGTGGTGTACTAACCAGTAACACATGACCAAGTACCAACAAAGCCAGGAGACCTGCCAAAGACCGAGTTCGATTCACCTTCGCGGAGTGGGGTGGTAGAAAGTTTTTTTTCAAGAAAAAATTTTTTTACATCCCGGCACGCGTCGGGATTTTTCATTTTACGATATTTTAATAGTGGAGAAAATATGAATTCACGAATACAGCTGATTGTTGGTGTGGTGGTGATTTTACTTGCTGCTTTATCCCGGTTAATGCCACATCCAATGAATTTTGCTCCTATTACAGCAATTGCATTATTTGGCGGAATGTATTTTGACAAACGGTTTGCGCCGGTGTTACCGTTGTTGGCGTTACTCATTAGTGATTACTTTCTTGGATTTTATGACGGCATTGAGTGGGTGTATGCCAGCTTTCTCCTGAGTGTTGGAACAGGAATGTGGCTACGTTCTCGAAAAAATGTTCCGCTGATTGTTGTAGCGACAATTGGTAATTCAATACTTTTCTTCCTGATTACCAATTTTGGTGTGTGGATGTCCGGAATGCTCTATCCGAAAACATTTTCCGGATTGGTAGAATGCTATATTATGGCGTTGCCATTCTTCCGCAACACCATTGCCGGAGATCTATTCTATGTAGCGGTAATGTTTGGTGTGTACGAGCTTGCGATAAAATATTTTCCGAAAACCGAAGTAACAAAAGCATAATGTCTAAAGACTTGTCAAATCTTTAAGACTTGACAAATCTGTTTCTTTTTGTTCTTTTCCATAACGATGTTGTCCATAACGATGTTGGTGTCCCGATTCGCTGTAAAATAAATCGGGATGAAAATGGGAACCCCGTGCAATTCGGGGGCTGACCCGCAACTGTGATGCCGCCAAAAGCGGATAAGCCAGGAGACCTGCCAGCATCAATTTCAATATTCCTTCGTGGAGTGAGGAACTATTGAGGATTGAATGTTTATCATCATTCTTTACCCCAATTTTCTTACACAGAAGGTTGGGGTTTTTTATTGTATGAAAATCGTTTCGTTACTGCCGAGTGCTACAGAAATAGTGTATTTGCTGAATTTGCAAGAGCGCCTTGTCGGCGTATCACATGAATGCGATTTTCCGACAGATGCACTCAACAAGCCTGCTGTTACCTACAGCCGCATAAATAAAAATCTTCCTTCTCATAAAATTGATTCTGCCGTAAAGCAACTGTTGAAGAATGGTGAATCGCTGTATGGATTAGACGAGCATCTGCTGGAAAAACTTCGGCCGGATATTATTCTCACGCAGGAATTATGCACGGCAATTCCATTTTTCCGCAATACGCTGGCAGGCGATTTCTTTTATGTTGCTGTGTTATTTGGCTCGTATGAACTCATTCGATATCTGGTGATGGAATATATCAACGCGTTACAGAAAACGTACTTATGAAACTATCAGTAGAATTTGCTTTGTTGCTTGCAGTGGTTTCGTCCCTTCTTTTTGCGGAAGATTCGACCAAGACGTTTGTGGAAAAAGAAATTGTAATTATCGGTGAACGCATTCAAACAAAAGAACGGCTTCTTCCATCATCTGTAACTGTTCTCTCGCCTGTTGAGTTACAATTGCAAAGCGGAACATCGGTTGCTTCTTCATTACAAAGCATCCCGTCTGTTTTTACGCGCGGCTACGGCGGAAACGGAAGTCTGCATACAATCTCAATGCGCGGCATGAACGGCGAGCATACGGCTGTGCTGGTTGACGGAGAGCCTTTCTCAAATGTTCAAAATGGGCTGGTGGATGCGGGAATTTTTCTTACCGATGATGTAGAACGAATTGAAGTAGCAAAGGGAGGATACTCTTCCTTTGTCGGTTCTCATGCAGTCGGCGGCGTAGTGAATATTGTTACCAAAAAACCGACGAAAGAATTTCATGCTTCATTGAGTTCATCAGTAGGTTCGTTTGGTTTTCAATCAAACGGTGTTTCGCTCAGCGGCGGCACAGATGTTCTGCGATTAAAAACTTTTTTTTCAGCAGAGCGGGCAAGAAACGATTATGATTTTGAATACTCTGACGGTTCACAAAAATATACCTTGAAACGAAACGGGGCTGATTATTCGATAAAGAATGCTGGTTTGCAGGCTACGGCGGATATTCAAGAAAATCTCGAAGCATTATTTTCGTTGCGTTATTCACTTGCAGAGCGTGGCTCGCCATCCGGCGTTTCCACTCCATACCAAAACAACCGTGCAAGGTTGAAGGATGATAATCTTTTTCTCACTTCCTCATTTCGCTGGCAATATTCGCCGCAGTTAGTTATTTCATTTGCGCCGCGCTTTCATTATTTCCTTCAGCATTACACCGATCCGGCATATAGCACTAAAAGTTTCTCGCTTAGCCGCGTTAGTGGATTTTCTGCAACGCTTCAACAAAATTTTTCGGAGCAAGATAAATTGCGTGGCGAACTTGAGGGAGTCTTTGCCGATGTACGCGGCTCTAACCTTGCGGCGCATACCCGTTTTAACGGAGCGCTCTCAGTTTCATCAGAACATTATTTTTTTGATTTGTATGAATTTGCATTTTCCCCTTCACTGCGTGTTGATAGTTACCAAAATCTTCCATTGTCATTCAGCCCAAGAATTGGCGCAAATGTGCAGGTATTAAAATTTCCCGAAATTCGGTTGCGCGCGAGCGTTGGAAGAAATTTTCGGGCGCCAACATTCAATGAATTATACTATCAGCCGGGAGGAAACCCGAATCTGCATCCTGAAAAATCGTTAAGTGCAGACGTGGGCTTGCTGCTGTTTGTTGATGAAGCAGGGCATTGGAAACTCGAAAATAATTATTTCCTGATAGATACAAGAGACCGCATTGTATGGACTCCGGGCGCGGGCAGTACATGGAGCCCCATGAATGTGTACCGCGTTGTTTCTACCGGTGTAGAAATTGCAGTTGAGCATTCTTTGATGGATGATATGTTGTGTTGGAACGCTTCTTACACATACATGGAGGTTGTGCGAAAAGATGCCGCAGGTGCTGCTTCTCAGACACATAACAAGCAATTAATCTATACGCCGTTTGAAATGGCGTCGCTATGGTTGTGCGGAACGATTTCTGTTGCAACGGTATCGCTTCGCCATTCGTTTACGGGATTCCGTTACATACAGGAAAATAATAATCCGCAATATCTTCTTCCGGAATTTCAAACTACTGACCTTGTTGCGCTGATAAAAATTCCGGTACAAGAACATGTTATGATGTTAAAAGCAGAAGGGAAAAATATTTTTAATTCACAGTATCAGTGGATTCCGTCGTATCCCGTTCCGGGTCGGAATTATGCGCTGACACTTTCATTTTACTATTAATTTGTCTGGAGATACTATGATTCAACGTTCCATTCTATGTTCCATGGTTATTCTGTTTGCAATCACTGGATGCAAAAAAAGCGAAACAGTAACGCCACAGGAAACTCCGCTACCATATACAGAAGGCGTGTATGTTTTAAACGAAGGAAATTTTGGCAGAGTAAATTCTACAGTAACATTATACAATCCTGATTCAGCAAGAACTTATCAAGATGTGCTTGGCACGCTTGGCGACACAGGCAATGATATTGTTCTTTTTGGAACAAAGGGATTCATTGTTGTCAATAACTCTCATAAGGTTATTGTCTTTTCAACCGAAACCAATCAAGTGCTTGGAACAATTCAACTTCCCAATAAAAGTCCGAGACAAATTGCTGTTGTAAGCGAAACAAAAGCGTATGTTACGAATTGGAATACCAATGCTGTTACGGTTATCAATCCTACAACGTTTCAGGTGGTGAAAGATTCTATTGCTGTTGGCTCATCACCGGAAGGAATAGCTATTGCTAACGGTAAAGCGTATGTGTGCAATTCTGGTTGGGGAAGCGACAGCACGGTTTCGGTAATTGATATTGCAACGGATAATGTTGTTAAAACAATCATAGTTGGGAAGGGACCAAATTCTGTTGGGGTTGATGCCGATGGTGATGTGTTCGTTCAATGTTCGGGGTATTCGGATTGGAGCAACCCCGCCAATGATACACCGGGGAGCGTTTCTGTGATCAATTCAAAGGCAGATACTGTTACTGTAGCAATACCATTTCCGTTAGCAACGTATGGTCATCCGAGTGAAATTGCAGTTTCAAAAAATGGCTACGCATTACTTTCGGTGAAAAATGGTATTGCAAAAATTGATACAAAGACAAATGCAATTGTGTTGAGCGCGCTTGTTTCTACTTCGTCTGCATATTCCATTGCAGTTGACGATGTTACGGATTACATCTATGTAGCCGATGCGAAAAATTATATCACCGATGGCGAAGTAAAAATCTATGACAAGAATGGAAACGCTATCGGCTCATTTACAACCGGAATTATCCCTGGCGATATTGCCTTCAAACACTAATGAAGCATCTTGTCTATCTTTCGTGGAGCGGCGGCAAAGACAGCGCTCTGGCATTGTGGGAATTATCCCAATCTGAAAAATATGAAGTGGCTGGGTTGTTGACGACAGTAACAAAAGATTATGATCGCATTAGTATGCACGGCGTTCGGGTGTCGCTGCTGGAACAGCAAGCGGCGGCGCTCAACCTGCCGTTAAAGAAAGTTTTCATTACGAAGAATGCAAGCAATACCGAATACGAATTGGCGATGGCAAGCGCCTGTGAAGAAATTAAGAATGAAGGAATTTCTACCGTTGCTTTTGGCGATATTTTTCTTGAAGACTTAAAACTCTACAGAGAAAAAAATCTTGCTAAAGCAGGAATGAAAGCCATATTCCCGCTATGGAAAATTTCTACGTTCGATTTGGTGAAGGAGTTTCTTGCGAATGGTTTTCAATCTGTTACAGTTACCTGCGATCCGCGCAAACTTTCGGAACATTTTGTCGGAAGAGTGATGGATAAGGAATTTTTTGACTCCCTGCCTGCCGATGTGGACCCTTGCGGCGAAAACGGAGAATATCACTCTTTTGTTTTTCAGTCTCCTAATTTCCAATCAGCCATTCCAATTACCATCGGCGCAAAAGTTTTTCGCGATAGTTTTTGGTTTTGTGATATCTATTAATGGTGGTGAACAAGATTTCAATACAAAGCAGCGGCTTTTTGCCGCTGTTTTTTATTTTCACCAAGTTTGGCTATATTCTCAGTAATCAAATAAGGGAAAAGTAACTTCAATGCCATCGATATCAATTCACTCAGGTCAACTTCACGAAAATCTCAATAGTCAATTCACTTTATTTGCTACACACTCCATCATTAACAGATTGTGGCAAAAAGATTACTCCATTTGGCGGAGCGAAGAAAAACACAAAAATTCAATTCTTAACCGACTTGGATGGTTGGACAGCATTGCATTGATGAAAGAAAATGCTGATCAACTTATTTCCTTTGGGCGTGAAATAAAAGATGCTGGCTTTACTCACGTCGTTGTGCTTGGGATGGGAGGTAGCAGTTTGTGCCCCGATGTATGCCGTGTTACTTTTGGTTCGGCGCCCGGTTATCCGCAACTGCTGGTATTGGATAGCACGAATCCAACCTCTGTGCTTCGTATCGAACAACAAATTAATCTCACAACAACACTCTTCATTGTTGCCAGCAAATCCGGTGGTACGACCGAAACGAACATGTTCTACAAATATTTCTACGAGCGCGTTGGATCAGTGAAAAAAAATCCCGGGGAGAATTTTATTGCTATTACCGATGCAGGGACGGCAATGGAGAGAATTGCAAAGGAGAAACAGTTCAGAAAAATATTTCTTAATCCCCAAGATATTGGCGGACGATATTCTGCGTTGTCGTACTTTGGACTTGTTCCGATGGCAGTAATTGGCATGGATATTCAACGTCTGCTTGCTTCTGCTGATGAAGTGTATCAGCAATGTAAATTTGAAGCGGTGCAAAATCCTGCTGTAGAAATTGGTCTTTTCATGGGTGAAGCGCATAACGAAGGAAGGGATAAACTGACATTCATTCTATCGCCGGAGATTTCGTCCTTTGCTTATTGGATAGAGCAACTCATCGCAGAAAGCACTGGCAAGGAAGGGAAAGGAATTCTGCCGATTGAGGGAGAGGCGTTTACGGAAAGTTTCGATCCTAACAAATATAACACCGATCGTGCGTTTATGTTTTTGTTGTTGGAAAAGGATGCTCATCAGTACGAACATTTTCAAAAAGAACTGATACAGCGGAATATTCCTTATGCCGTTATCTTATTGAAAGATGTGTTTGAACTTGGATCTCAGTTTTTTTTGTGGGAATTTGCCACTGCTGTGGCGGCAATAGTGTTAAAAATCAATCCGTTCGATGAGCCAAATGTGAAAGAAAGTAAAGATAATACTGTGCGAGTTATTGAGGAATTCAAAAAGAGCGGAGCCCTTCCTGTAAATAATAAAATTTTGTCTGACGGTGAACTCACGGTCTTTGCTGAGCCGGTGTATCAATCTCTTCTTTCCACTTCGTCATTATCAGCGCTGCTGAAAAAGCATTTCAGCGGCAAAAAAGGAGAAGATTACATTGCGTTGCTCGCCTACTGTGATCAAAACTCAGACAATGAAAAACTGCTCTCGGTATTTCGTGAAGAATTGACGAAAATGTTTGGTTTGCCGGTAACAGTAGGTTTTGGTCCGCGGTATTTACATTCGACCGGACAATTACATAAAGGGGGAAAATCAAACGGGATTTTCCTCCTTATCACCACCGCTGAGCCAACAGATATTGCAATCCCTGGCGAGCAATTTACGTTTGACGTATTGAAGAACGCTCAAGCGTTAGGCGATTATCGTTCGCTCGCCTCACGAAATGCCCGCGTGCTTCATATCCATTCTTTAGGAACGACGGAATCGTGCCTCAGAAAACTATCGGAAGCATTGCTGAACTGACAAGACGAAAAATTTTTGAATAACCTCATGCATCTATGAATGAACTTATTGCCAAATTACAACACGGTTTAATTGTTTCCTGTCAATCGGAAGGAGATGATCCGTTCAATCATCCTGAACTGCTTGCCAAGTTTGCTCTTGCTGCACAGATGGGCGGGGCGGTCGGAATACGTGCGCAAGGGGTAGAAAATATTAACGCCATACGCAAAGCGGTCGATCTTCCTTTGATTGGGATTATCGAAGGGCGGTTTTCCAACGGATGGTCTTGTATCACTCCTGACTTTTCTGATGTAAGAAATATTATTGATGCGGGGGCTGATATTATTGCGCTGGATGTTACTCCGCGCAAACGTCCAAACGGATTAGATGGAATTGAATTTTTTGATGAAGTTCGGGACAAATATGATATTCCTTTGATTGCAGATATTGCTACATTCGAAGAGGGAGTTCGAGCCGCAGAATTAGGCGCCGATGCTGTGGCTACAACACTTGCCGGTTATACGGAATACACGAGCGCCTCTTCTACCGATAGACCTGATTATGATTTGATTGAACGTCTTTCACGGGGAATAAAAGTGCCAGTTATTGCAGAAGGACGAATTTGGACGCCAGAACAAGCAAAAGAATCGTTAGTGCGTGGTGCATTTGCTGTTGTTGTTGGAACGGCGATCACCAGACCTCGTATGATGGCCAAGAAATTTGTTGATACAATGTCCTCAAGAATACATTAAGATGAATTGTTACTTCCCCAAAACTGTGATGAAAAAAATACTTTTTTTGTTGTTACCGTTGCTTCTTTACTCCCAGTCAGTGTACTTACCTGCAACACATCTCGTCTACAAGTATCTGGATAAGATGGAAGCGAAGCACATTGTTGTAGGTTATAGGGATGAAGTGAAGCCAATGACACGCGAAACAATTGCACGCTTTCTCGTACAAATTGATACAACGTCATTGTCGTTGACAGAAGTTGAACGGGAAGAGCAACAATTCTACAAAGAAGAATTCTATCAGGAACTTGTCAACATAGGGTATGATAACGTCATCGAAGAACGATGGCATCCATATCAATATCAAAGTCAGATGGGAGTATTAAATTTTGATCTCATTGGCGGCTACACGTATCACTGGCGTGCAGATGGAAAATATACCACCGTTACGTCGAACGGCGCCATGTTTTACGGGTATCTTGGTAAACAAGTCGGAGGATATTTCTCCTTTCACGACAATCGTGAAAGCGGCTCATTCCTCGATCCGAAAAGAATATTGTCGCCAGTACCAGCTGAAATACCATCCCGCTCGATGCTTCCTCGTTTTTTCGAATACAGCAGCATTGAAGCTCAGGTGAATGCTGATGTTGGCTTTGTAACATTGTCTGTCGAAAAAATGCCGAATGTGTGGGGGAGCGGTGAACGCGGAAATATCATTCTTTCCGACAGAGCGCCTTCGTATCCTCAAATAAAACTCCGCGCCAGGGTGGGTGACAATATTGATTTCACATACCTTCATGCATGGTTGTACTCTGATCTTATTGATTCGCTGCGTTCATATCAGGTTCCTGATGTTCCTCCGCCAACAGGATTTCGGCGAGTAAATAAACAAAAATATCTTGCGGCACAGATGCTCGAATTTTCTCCGTGGGATGGGGTGGATATTGCTGTGGGTGAATCCGAGGTGTATGGCAGCAGAGATCCGGAGCTTATCTATTTGATTCCTGTTATGTTTTTCAAAGCGGCGGAACACTGGATGGGAGATCTCGATAATTCGCAGTTTTTTCTGAGTGTAGATTTGAATGTTATTCGTAACATCAATTTTTATACCTCTGTCTTCATCGACGAATTCAGCACTGAAGATTTCTACCGGGCCGATAAACAACGTAATCAACTCGGTTTTACCGTTGGCACGCGCGCATACGATACATTTTTGCCCAACTCAAAAATTCTTGTTGAATACACACGGCTCAATCCCTGGGTGTATAACCACAAGTATCCCGATGCAACATTTCAAAGTCATTCTGTAGATATGGGATATTGGTTGGGACAAAATAGTGATTTGCTATTCATTCAAACACTCTATCAACCAAAGCGAAACCTGGCGGTGGGAGTGCAATTTGAATCATGGCGCAAGGGGGGAAAAGATTCAACATACAAGCAGTACCGATTGCCAACGCCGACGTTTCTGTACAGCCCGCGTACAAAATCGCAGTCATTCGGAATCGTTGGTAAGTATGAAGTAGTTCGTGATATGATTATTGATTTCTCTTTGCTTCGATCCCGCTATACCAGCGAAGTGAATGCAGGGACTGCAGATTATGCAAAAAAACTAGATGCTTTTATCGGTATTCGATACAATATCTATTAAAAGTTAAACTTCAGCGTTCTTGTTTGTGTCAAAAAGTCACAATGAATGAATCAAGCCGACGAACTGAAACTCATCGAGGATTTTAAGAAAGGAAATGAGCAGGCATTCAACCAGTTAGTGCTTCGCTATCAGGAAAAAATTTACTGGATTGTTCGCCGAATGATTCCTGATCACGATGAAGCCGATGATGTTACTCAGAATGTGTTTATCAAAGCGTACCATTCGTTGAAGTCATTCAAAGGCGATTCAAGTTTTTATACGTGGATTTACAGAATTGCCATTAATCTTTCGCTGAACGAAATCAGACGGAAAAAAATTCGAAGGGCATTTTCAATTGAAGATGAAGGAACACCACAACTTCATGCGGATGACGAAAATCCTCTGGAACGGCTTGAAAAAAAGGAGTTGAATGCATTAATCCAAGAAGCGATAAATCAATTGCCGGAAAAACAGAAAAAAGTTTTTGTGCTACGTTATTTTGAAGAATTACCGTACGAAGAAATTTCGAAAATTTTACACACGAGTGTTGGTGGTTTGAAAGCGAATTATTTCCATGCGGTGAAAAAGATTGGAGAATATTTAAAACATGGAACGTGACACGTTACATCAATTGCTCATTGATTATGCGGAGGGGACCATTGACCCATCCCTCAGGTCAACTATCGAAACGGAATTGAACAAGTCTGCGGCCCTGCGCGATGAGCTCGCAGTGCTACAAAATACCTTTGCGCAATTACAACATTACGAAGCAAACGATGTGCCTGCACTGTACTTCACTACATTGTTGCCCCGTATAAGAGAACGTATTGAATCACACAGCAGATGGAAACGGTTTTTCATTCCGCAATGGGTTGAAAAGTTTGCCGCACCAGCCACAGCGTTATGTGTTCTGATGTTTATTGCAGGTTTGTATACCATTTTTCTTCCCGACGACACAAGACCTGCAATATATTCTGTAGTCCGGCAATCAGAACCGGAGGAAGTAGAACAATTGATGATATTCGATACACCTTTCGGATCCACATCAAATTTTTCTTCAACACCAATTGTGGTTAATGATAACATCATTATGCGTGAATTTTTGATGACATCATCGATGTATGACAATGTAGTCAACGACACGCAAATACTGGCGCAGTTAGATGAACAAGAGATTGAACAGATTGTCCAGCAATTGGATGCCGCTTTACATTACTGATGAGGGTTATTATGAAAAAATTTTTGCTTATAGTTTTCGTGTTTACCTTAACGGCTGTTGCTCAACTCAGTGGTCCTTTCGGCCAACGGCCTATGGAACGCCTAGAAAGCTACAAAAAAGTACGGATGTTGGAAACATTAAAACTAGAAGAAGAGACTGCATTAAAACTTATTTCACGATACGATAAACATCGGCAAGCCATTCGCGAATTGGACGAGGAACGGAAAACGCTCATTGATAAATTAGAAGATAAGGTGAATGCTGGCGCGTCGGATAGTGAGTTCCAAAAATTGTTTTCAGAGTTGCGTGAAGTTGAAAAGAAGATTTTTGAAGCGCGTACAAAATACATTTCCGAACTGAAGGAAATTCTCACTGCCAAACAGCTTGCTGAATATCTGATTTTTGAGCGGAATTTCGCACGCGATATTCGCGACATTATGCGAGAAAATCAAAAGGAACGGATGAGAAAATAGCAATAGCAAAACCTCGTATATAAGAAAAGGTGAAGTGTAATAGTGCACTTCACCTTTTCTATTTTTGTCCATTTTGCATCTTCTAAAATTAAACGTATATTTTTTTGTGATTCGAACCGATAACCATATTTACCTTGACTATGCTGCTACAACGCCGCTCGATCCGCGCGTTGCAGAGGTGATGGTGATGCAGTTGAAAGAAAACTACGGCAATGCATCGTCGGTGCATGCATTTGGTCGAAAAGCAAAAGTAGTGCTGGAAGAGAGTCGTGAAACTATTGCCCGAAGTATTGGCGCAGACACTGCTGAAGTATTTTTTACCAGTGGAGGAACGGAAGCTGACAATCACGCTCTCGTCGGCGCAGCATTTGCTCAGCGACGAGTTGCCGGAAAAGATCATCTCATTGTTTCTGCTATTGAACATCATGCTGTGTTGGATTGTGTTGCATATCTCTCTACGCTTGGTTTTTGTGTTTCATATTTGCCTGTTGATGAGCGTGGGAGAGTTCAGCCCGATGTTCTGCGAGAGTTGATTACACCACGCACGGCGCTGGTTTCAATAATGCACGCAAATAACGAAATCGGTACCATTCAACCGATAGAAGAGATTTCCACCATCACAAAAGAATATGGAATAATTTTTCATTGCGATGCTGTGCAAACGGTTGGGAAAATTCCCGTTGATGTTGCCAAGTTGGGCGTTGATCTTCTTTCAATGTCTGCGCATAAAATCTATGGTCCGAAGGGTATTGGTGCAATTTTTATCCGGAAAGGTACACCAATCGATGCTCTTCTGCATGGCGGTGCACAGGAGCGAAAACATCGGGCAGGAACAGAAAATGTGCCGTTAATTGCAGGCTTTGCCAAAGCGATAGAACTTGCCGATGGAGAGAGAACGGAAATTTACGACCGAGTTGCGTCAATGAGATTGTCACTAAGAACGAAATTGCTACAATCAGTTCCCGGTTTAGTTGTTCACGGAGATGAACAGCATATGTTGCCGCATATTTTGAATGTCTCGCTTAACTCGTCGGTATATGAAAATAATGACGAATCATTGTTGCTGAATATGGATTTACGTGGAGTAGCGGTTTCCAGTGGCTCAGCTTGTACTTCTGGAAGCGTTCAACCCTCACACGTATTAATGGCAATGAGATGCGATGAACGTTCTGCACGTTCAGCAATCAGATTTTCATTTGGTAAATATACTACAATTGAAGAAGTAGAACGAGCAGGAAATACGTATATTTCCCTCATTCAATCTATATATCATCAACACACAGTTCATCATTAGCGTGAGGAATGTATGAAACAGTTGCTTGTTGTCAGTTTACTTGTTGTTATTGGATGCGTAGACACGGAAGAAAACGCCGCGGCCAATTTAAAAAAGGGAAATGATTTTTACGAAAAGAAAGAATACGAAGTTGCCGAATACTACTACGAACGAATTCCCGAATCAAGTCCGTTGTATAAAGAAGCACGGAAAAAATTGGATGCAATAGAAAAAATCAAAAAGCAATGGGTTGAAAAAGAAGTTTCACCTGCGGAACTTTCAAAAATTGTTATCCTCGAACATACATTTCAACTCAATAACGTTACACGTATTCCGTCTCATCGATTGTCATTGGTGAACAATACAGATCGAATTCTTGAATCAATCGTTGTTCAGTTTACTTATTTTGATAAAGACAATAAAGAAGTTGGGAAATTAGAAACAGAAGCCCGAACGCCGATGTATGAGCATACCCAAGATGTATTCAAAGGCATTGAACCAGGGTCTCTTGAATCGGATTTCGTGAGAGCCGAAGCGAAGATTATCAAAGCGCGATTTCAATAACGACGTCGCTCGAGTTCACGAAAGATCATTCCGTATCTCAAACCGCGGTCGCTAACGGTTATAGATTGCAGTTGTGCGGCTTCCATACATCCCATCAAAATCATCGTTCCTGCAAGAATAATGTCTTCTCTTCCTTTAGTGATCTGCGGAAATCTCCGAATTTGGTCAAGACTTTTATCTTTCAGCAATGCAAACAGTGCGCAAACATCATGATATTGCAGTGTGTAGCCGCTGACTTTTGCAGAATCATACTGCGGCAAGCGCTGGTGCAGTGAAGCAAGTGTTGTTAATGTGCCTGCAACGCCGATGACAAAGGTAGGAGAAAGTTTTGTGGCGATGTTTTTGGGAATCTGCGCTTTAATAAATTCGTGCGCTTCAATGAGTGCGGTTTCTTCCGGAGGCGAACCTTTCAATATGCGTTCGGTAAGTCTCACACTGCCAATATCGATGCTGATTTTTGATTCGATTGTAGTGTTGTTGCCAATGATAATTTCGGTGCTTCCCCCGCCAATATCGAGCACTGAAAAACGATTGGCGCGATGAAGAAATTCTGAAATACCACCACGATATGTCCATTCCGCTTCTTCATTTCCGGAAATGACTTCAATGGAAATGCCCACGTGTTCATGAATATAAGCACAGAACTCTTCAGTATTCTTTGCGTCGCGAAGTGCGCTGGTACCCACGGCAATAATTGTGTCAACATTGAGTGAATCGCATTTCTTTTTGTATTCTTCGAGGAAAGATTCTGCCCGAAGAAATGTTTCTCTGCTGATTATTCGGTTGGCATCAACACCCTGACCGATGCGGGCGATAACTTGTTCGTCGTGAACAACACGCTCAATACCGTTGGTGGATACATCTGCGATGAGTAAAAGGATGGTATTGGTGCCAATGTCAAGTGATGCAATTCTCATATACTGCGGGCTGCAATTCCTATCCATTCATTCTCTTGTAAGACTGCAACAGGGGCATAGTCTCGTTTCAGAAGGGCGGCTTCAATTGGTTTCTGATCTGTTGTTTGCAAACCCGAAAGGAGTAATGTTCCATTGGGTGAGAGTTTGGCAATCATTTCATCCAACAGCTCGAGAATGGTGTTACGGATGATGTTGGCAAGAATAAGGTCGAATGATGATTCGGGTACTACGCTCAACGAACCAATTCTTATTTCTACTTGCTTTTCAACTCCATTACGCTGAACATTTTCTCTACCGTTGCTCAGCGTCCATTCGTCAATGTCAATTCCGATGGCATGTTGTGCGCCAAGTTTAACAGCGGCAATAGCCAAGATGCCGGTGCCGGTTCCTACATCTAACACTGTAGCATTGGGAACTATATAGTGCTCAAGCAGCTTCAACATAAGACGCGTTGTTTCGTGGTAGCCGGTACCGAAGGTCATCTTTGGGTCAATTGTCAGTATCATTTTTCCTTCTTCGTGTACGGGATGCCATGATGGTGTAACGATGATGTTTTCCGTTACTGCTATTGGCTTAATAGATTTTTCCCATTCTTCGTTCCAGTTTTTGTTGACGATTTCGGTAATACTGAGCAATTCAACAAAGGGGAGATTCAACTGCTCGGAAAGGTCTTTGAGAATATGTTCGATGGAATTATACCACAACTCTTTTTTGATAAAGCAGTGAATACCTCGCTCATCTTCCGAAAATCCTTCAAAACCAAGTTCCGACAGTGCTGCTGGTAAAATTTCTCGCACCTCTTCATCTGGTGGAACTGCAACATGAACATCGAGAAAAATATCACTCATGGAGACTCCGTGCGTTGTCGGATCATTGTATCAACTAACTCTTTGTTCATTTCGAGCCAGAAGATTTGGTCTAAATAATTTTCCTGCATTTTCCTGTCTGCCTTGTTGTATCGCACATTAAGGAAGTAGACAAGCCAGATGAGAAGAACCGAAACTATAGAGACTGGTGTTAAGTAATTTGTTATGACAATTTCAATGACCAATCCGAGAAACCCAATTGCCCCAAACCAGAATGATGTACGGCGAATGTTGATCATGATGTGGTAAATCATTCCGAAGTAGAAAATTTTATCATGTACGGTGAGTGGCATGTGGTGATTGAGAATATAAAAATAGAGCCGACGCGCTTCATCTTCTGTCAGTGGTTTGTGTGAAGAAATTTCACGTGAACGGTTAAGTATAACCAAACTGGGTTGATTTGACTGGAAAGCTTTGCGCTTTTTGGGTGTTTCTTTTGCGTAAAAAGTCAGTCCGGCAATCAACGAGGTAACAACAAAAATCATCAACGAGATAAATGGTGATTCGAATAAAAAATATGGCAATTCAAATGCAACAGCGAGTATAACAACCAGAAAGGTAAAATAGAGACCGGGGACAATAATCCGCCAGAACTCAAACAGTGCAAAGCGAGATGAAGAGGAGAGTTGATTCATGCAATTACTCCAGTTTTGTGTAGATTAGTACTGTGAGGACTTTGCCGACTGCTTCTAAGCTTTCTGCACTGCATTTATCCGTGGTATCTTGATGTGTGTGCCAATATGGATATTGAAAGTCGATGATATTGATGGTAGGAATTCCGGCTTCATTCAACGGAATATGGTCGTCGGTAATAGCTTCTCCCGGAACATTGATAAAATTTGTAACACCAATTTCTTCTGCCGTTCTCCAAACCATTTCTAATACATGAGGTGCATATCGCATCGAATGTTGTTCGAGTGATATTTGCAAATCCTTGTCTCCTACCATATCAAGTAAAATACCAAATTGGGGAGAGTATGCGGGGCTTTTAGTTTTGGCAAAATGTTTGGCTCCCAGCAGGTAGAGATTGTCATTTCCATCCTTTTGAGAGTTACCATAATCTTCTCCGTCAGTCAATAAAATATCCACACCGATTGGTGGTGGAGTGTGTTTGAAGATTCGTGCAAGTTCCAATAGTACCGCAACGCCGCTGGCGCCATCATTTGCACCAATAATAGGCACATCTCTCTTTGCCGGATTTGAATCTTCCTCTGCTCTTGGACGAGTATCCCAATGGGCTATCAGCAGAATTCTTTTTTGTAATTCTGGACGGAACGACGCAAAAATATTGGTCAGTTTTAATGTTTCATTGTAACCCTGAACGACAAACGATTGTAATGTGACCTTGTCGGCAAACTTGGTTAATTCAGCGTTCAGGAATTGAAGACATTTCTGATGGCCGGTGGAATTTGGATTACGCGGACCAAAATTTGTTTGTTCTGTAAGATAATGAAATGCATTACCACCGTTGAATTCAGGATAGTTTTTTTTCATCGCTTGGGGGCGCTGTTGTGATTCAGGCTGTTTAGTCTTTTGTTCACATGAAAGGGAAAAAAATGTACAAAGGAACAAGGATATGGAAAGTACTTTTCGTAAAAATTGATTCATCAACGTTGTCTCTACATGAATATTTTTTAGTTCATTGACTAAGAATAAAACCAAATTTCAAAAAAATCTAATTTGTTATGCAACGATGTTTTTGTATTTTAATACTACCAAATATAAGAAATAATGCGCTAAATGCCTTTACGAAAAGCTGTTTACTGGAGTATCTTCTGGGTAGTATTGTCCCTTGCCTTTAATGTAGTCATCTACTACACGGAAGGTCAGCAAAAAGCCCTCGAATTTCTCACCGGTTACCTGATTGAAAAATCACTTTCCGTTGATAACCTCTTCGTGTTCTTAATTCTATTTACTATCTTCGGGGTCGAATTAAGAGATCAGCGACGAGTGCTTAATTATGGCATTGTTGGGGTAATTATTCTGCGGGGCATTCTCATAATTTTAGGGTCTGCGCTCGTTCAGGAATTTCACTGGATTTTGTATGTTTTTGGAGTCATGCTGATCTATGCTGGATATCGGGTGGTTTTTGGTGAAGATGTGAAGATTGAGCCGGAAAAAAATCTTGCAGTTCGGCTTTTTCGTAAGGTAATGCCTGTAGATAATGAATACCATGGTCATAAATTCTTTATCAAAAAAGGGCATGTTCTTACAGCTACACCATTGTTTGTTTGCCTATTGGTGGTTGAGTCAACGGACGTTGTTTTTGCCATTGATTCTATTCCTGCAATTTTTGCTATTACCACCGACCCATTTATTGTTCTGACTTCGAATCTAATGGCTGTGCTTGGTTTAAGGTCGCTTTACTTTGTGCTGGCTGTGATTCATGCTTCTTTTGTCTTCGTAAAATACGGGGTGGGAATTGTATTAACATATGTTGGTATCAAAATGTTAGTGGCTGATATTTTCAAAATAGATACAATGGTTTCTCTGCTGGTTATTATTACAATTTTGACTGCTTCGGTAATCCTTTCTTTAGTTCACAACGTTCGTCACCCGTCTCGGTAAACTTTAGAAAATTATTATTTGCCTCTGAAGCATACTTTCCGTAATTTAATTGTGCCAAAATAATTATTCATAATTATTTTGGCATTTGTTTTAATAAACCCCCTCTGAAAATGAGGGAATTTTTCAACAATTTGAGGGAGAAATGAGAAAGATTCTGTTCAATGCTTTCTGGTTTATTCCTGTGGTGATTTTTGGTTGTTTTAATAACCCATTCACCGGAAAGAATGAAAAGATCTTTATTCAGGAAGAGGTTAGAGCAAAATTAGATAATAAATCATTTGCCATTTTAAATAAATACGGAAATACCATCCGAAAATACTCCGAAAAATATGGAATAGATTGGCGGTTAGTCATAGCTGTTATGAAAGTTGAATCACAATTCAATCATTCTGCCGAAAGCCATAGAGGAGCTAGAGGGCTTATGCAAATTATGCCTACAACCCAAGTAGAACTAGCCGACAAAATGGGGGTTGACAGTTCAAGGTTTGAAGACCCTCATGGTAATATTCAGGGGGGTATTTATTACCTCGCTACTTTATATCGGCAGTTCAAGGAACAGGGGTTAAGTGAAGAAAATCAGATAAAATTCACTTTGGCCGCTTATAATGCAGGTCCTGGCAGAATTAATGATGCTCAAAAAATGGCTGAATACGTTAATGATAACCCCAAAGAATGGAAATCGATTAAAAATTCACTCTCGTTACTATCGAAAAAGTATTCTTCTTTACATCGCTTTGTTTGGGACGAGCAAAAACCTGCCAGTGGCTATTTTAAGGGTTGGAAAGAAACTTCAAACTACGTTGAAACAGTTCTAACGTATTATAACCAGTACAAAGCAGTTTTTAACAACGAAGCCTAAAAAATTTGCATTTCTTTTATAATAAAAGGGAACACTTCCAAGGTGTTCCCTTTTATTTTATGAATTACGTAACAAATATATTACAGACAAAATTGTAACATTTTTTGATTCTGAGCGTAAGCTGTAATCATTTTAAATACTATGGAAAACTGTACATGAAAAAATTGACATTTTTTTTACTACTTATTAGCGTAAGTATTCTTGTTGCACAAAAAAAATGGAGTGCACCGCCACCAACAGTAAAGCAAAAGGTAGATGTTTTATTTGATTCGCTAAAATCATTACAACAAGGAGAAAAACATCAACCACTAAAAGTGATTGTCGAATTCGATGAAGAACCTCTATTTCTTGCAAACCACAGTTCGGCAGGATTCCGGAAAAGTTCGAACTTCTATGAACAACGTTTTTCTGAATTTGCCTCTGCATTGAATGTATCCCGTCCGGTTAACAAGACGTTAAACAAAACATTTACTACAATTACCAAAGAATACCACAAAGCTTTTTTTGGCGTACAGATCACAGTACCTTCCGACAAACTACGGGATATTGTATCATTACCATATGTGAAAGCAATTCATTTTGACCGAGAAGTAAAAGCAACCCTCGATAAAAGTATTCCCCAAATTGGTGCCGATCAAGTATGGCAGGTGTTTGAGAAACAAGGAGAGGGAGTAAAGGTCGGAATTATTGACTCTGGAATAGACTATCTCCATCCAGCTCTTGGCGGTGGGTTTGGTCCTTCGTTCAAAGTTGTCGGTGGCTATGACTTTGTCAATGGCGATGATGATCCGATGGATGATAATGGACATGGAACACATGTTGCCGGAATTGTTGCTGCTAATTCTCCTGAACTTAAAGGTGTTGCTCCAAAATCTACGTTGTATGCCTATAAAGTTCTTGATGACAATGGAAGTGGAATGGAAAGTGATATCATTAGTGCTATTGAACGCGTTGTTGATCCGAATGATGATGGTGATTTTTCTGATAAAATGGACGTTGTGAATGTGAGTTTAGGAAGTGAGTACGGCAATCCTAACGATGCCAGTGCCGTTGCTGTTAACAATGCATCTAAACTGGGAGTTATTTTTGTGATTGCGGCAGGTAATTCTGGTTATGCCGCCCCGCCCCCAGGAAAAGAAAATAATTATTATTTCAATGGTTCAGCAACACTTGGTTCACCTGGAACAGCTGAATCTGCCATTACCGTTGGTGCAGTTGACGCAACCGATATTTTAGCGCAATTTTCATCTAAAGGTCCCAACCGAACAACTTTTGGGATTAAACCGGAAATTGTTGCGCCCGGTATGTTTATTAATTCCACGTATCTGAACAACACCACCGCTGCACTGAACGGAACATCAATGGCTACACCAATGGTAACAGGCGTTGTTGCTTTGTTAAAGTCAATTTATCCCTTGTGGAGTGCCGAACGGATAAAATCGTCGCTTATCAATACCGCAAAAGATATAGGGCTTTCTGCATATAAACAGGGTGGTGGACGTGTACGCGCGCTGAAAGCAGCCTCCAGTTCTTCATGGAGCATACCTGCAGTATTAAATCTTGGATTGGACGAACCTTCTGTTACCACGTGGACAAGAAATGATACCCTGACCATCTACAATGCGGCAAGTAGCACACAAAATTACTCGATCAGTGTTTCAGGTCTACAAAGTGGAATTTCAATCAATGTGTCTCCATCAACCTTTTCTATTCCACAGGGTAGTTCAACAACAATTGTTGTTACTACAACGGTAAATAACAGTACAATACCGATTGTTGCAGACAACATTCCCTTATACACTGGAAAACTAATTGCTGTTGGGTCTGTTGACACACTGTCTATACCGTGGGCATTTGCACGGGCAAATCGATTGACCATTACGTTTAACGAACCAATGCCATATTTTCTGGGAACCAATGTTGAGCCTCCGATCTATGGAAATGGACCAGATGTGAGCTGGAAAAATCCGATGACGGCGGAAGTATTTGGTTTCAAAAAAGGAACTTATGATTTTTATACTATTTTTCATTCTCCGCAAAAATCAAAAATGGTCATCAAAGAAAGCATTATATTAAATAATGATGCTCAAATGTTGGCCATCAATTCAACTGAGGCAATTCATCCTATTATTTTCCGGAGCAAAGATCATAACGGTACTCCGCTTTCAAATTATCCGGGGAATCGTAAAGCGATAGTAACTACAATTCCAAACTGGGGAGATCAATCAGCCATATTCGAGCAAACATCAGATACAATTTTGATTTCTTCTGCGTCGGCACGGTATAAGTTCCGTTTGCTCGAATATCATTTTAATCCTGTGGCAGCGAAGAATTTTCATATAGCGCAGTATTCAACATCAACAGGGATGACGTCTGGAAAAACATTAACGAACAACTCATCGGATTATATTAGTCAACAGTTCAAGTTCCAATTTCCGCCTGATGTGCAGCAAGGAATTCTTGCCGCTGAGTTTTATCAATATATGGATTATATGGGACAAGGGTTACTTAATGGTATTGGATTTGATGTTGACTCGATTGCTGTCTCCAATGGTATCTTTTCTATGAATGGATATTTTCAACGGTCGTTGGAATCTGCGCGCGATGTAGCAGTGCAATTCTATGTGCTCAATGGATTAGAACTTGATGAACTTGATATGGAAACTTTGCCGGTGATGACATATAACGACAGTGTTATTGCATTGACTAAAGACGATATTATGGCAACCGTTCCACGATCACCAAGCGGAGGGACAATGACGTTTGGTGCGGCTCCAATTCATCTTACCACGTTTTGGTATAACAACTGGTTTGCGGGAAGTACGTTGCATTTTTATACCTTATTTCGCGGAGTTCATCGAGAGAAACGCTATAGCGATGTGAATAATGGAACGTACGCAGTTTTTGATATGGATGGAAATTTGGTTTTCACAAGTCCGCTGAACGACTTTCCGCGAGAACCGAAACAATTACAGGCGCAACGATACAAAATGGTGATTACTTCAAGCAGCTACTGGTTGAACAACATAAAGGGAAAGATAATTCAAACTTCAGAGTTTAATCTGGCCCAAACGCCGGCAAATCCGCCTACCTTATTGACGTTTATGACTGTCAACGAACAAGGACAGCCAAGCAACGTTTTTCAACAAGGTGGAAGTGGTTCATTGTTGTTTTCCTCTGAAGTTATAGGTTTGATGACCAGTCAACAGGTCAATCCGGATTCCACCAAAGCATGGTTCCGAGTTCACGGTACAACTAATTGGACGCCGTTGCCGGTTCAGTTGGTAGGAATATATCCGGAAAAAGAAGGGACAGTTTTTAAAGCAAATATCTCTTCTGCGTTAACATTGGACTCTGTGGCAATCGATCTTCGTGTTTTTGTTAGAGATTCTTCCGGCTTTACGAATGAATTTCAGATAGAGCCTGCTTTCGCAATAGGAAATTGGAATTCCAGTGATCCAACTCCCGTTGAAGAGCGACCTGCGTTCGGTGTTCCCAAAGATTTTGTTTTGTATCAAAATTATCCGAATCCATTTAATCCGATGACGACAATTCGGTTTGGACTTCCAGAGCGAAGTTCAGTGCAGGTGGAAATCTTCAACCTGCTAGGTCAACGTATCGACATGATTGAGTTGGGAAATCTTTCAGCTGGTTATCACTCGTTACGGTGGACTGCGAATACTTCTTCAGGTGTATATTTTTACCGCGTGATTACCACTAACAATGGTGTGAGAAAAGCATCCTCGACTAAAAAGATGCTGTTGATTCAATAAAAAAAAGAAAAGGTCGGTTTTGCTACCGACCTTTTTTAATTAAAGCCCAACAGTCATCAACACTTGTTGGGTTTTTGTTATTTTCATGGTAAAAGAACTGCTGCCGCAATGACGGTTGTCCACTTACCGTCTTTATCCCCTTCGGCGGATTGTGTAATATTGAATGTTTTCAAGATTTTTCCACTCATCTTGAAGTGTTTCTCACGTTCATCCCAAGCAACATTCGGATCGAATTCTAATCCTAATGTTGTTGCAAGCATTGTTGCCGCTAAATCTTCGGCATATTCACCCGCTTTTTCTTCTGTTTCTCCGAATGGATGATGTTCCGACAGATAGCCATATTGCGAATCATCGGCGGCCATCGCTACGCCGATGGAAGAAGCGATTAAACGATTCGGTTCGTTGGTGGCATTCCGCGCCATCACGCAGAATGTTACCTGACCGGGTTCCAGAAGTTTTAATCCTTCTGCAGGTGGAATGCGCTTACATTTTGGTGGGTAAATACTTGAAACGGTAACAAGGTTGCATTTTTCAATTCCGGCGTTCCGCAGTGCCAACTCGAATGATTGAAGGTAATCTTTGTGTCTTCCGACGCCTTTGGTGAAGAACATTTTGGTAGGGACGAACGACAATTTCTCATCTCCTTTAAGAAGTTATGGAACTTTTGTTTTATAGAAAAAATTTATCATAGATCATCCGCAAAAGTGTTTTGTGATCATTTGAGTAATGACGAATATACAGACAATTCAAAAAAATGCAAGAAAAATTTCTGTTATATTGGAATTATTTTCAAGAATTTTCTTTTACCGACTTTTACAATCTTTTCACCGTCGAGTATAAGATTGAATTTTGGATCTGAAATTTTTTCGCTGTTTACCGATACGCCACCTTGCTCAACTAACCGCCTCGCTTCACCTTTTGATGAAGCCAGATGTGTTTCAGTCAGTAATTGAAGGATATTGACAATAGCTCCTTTTGAGCCAAACTGTATAGTTTCAATCTCATCCGGAATATCTTTTTTGACAAAAATACGGTCAAACTCTTCTTCAGCACGGTAAGCGGCTTCTTTGGAATGATAGAGAGTAACCAGTTCCCGTGCCAATCGTCGTTTCGCCTCTCTGGGATTTGTTTGAATGAGCGATTGAATCTCTTGAAGTTCGGTATTTGGAACATCTGTTGCCAAGATGTAATAGTCGTACATCAGTGTATCGGGAATTGACAGCGTTTTGCCGTACATTTCACGCGGCGGTTCGCTTATGCCGATATAGTTATCGAGCGATTTGCTCATCTTTTCAACGCCATCGGTACCGGGAAGAATTGGCATGGTGATAATAACCTGTGGCTCTTTTCCATATTCCCGCTGAATGGCACGGCCTACCAGTAGATTGAATTTTTGGTCGGTGCCACCAAGTTCAACATCACTGTCAATAGCAACCGAATCCATTGCCTGCGCCAGCGGATAGAGAAATTCATGCACACTAATTGGCTCTTCTTTATTAAATCGGGAATGAAAATCTTCGCGCTCCAGCATTTGTGAAACAGTGTACTTGCTGGCAAGTTTAATCACATCAGCAAAACTCATCTTGCCAAGCCATTCGGAGTTGTACACCATCTGCACATTGTTTTCGGAAAGAATTTTGCGCGCTTGCTCAAAATATGTTTCGCCATTCTTTCGAGTCTCTTCCAGAGAGAGTGAAGGGCGTGTTTTGCTTTTACCGGAAGGGTCGCCGATCATGCCGGTAAAGTCGCCAACAATTAAAATGGCTTTGTGACCTAAATCCTGAAACTGCCGAAGTTTGCGCAGCACAACAGAATGACCGAGATGCAAATCCGGTCGGCTGGGGTCGCAGCCGAGTTTTACATTGAGTGGTTTGTTGGTTTTAATTGAATGTTCAATTTTCCGTGCGAGTTCTTCTTCGGGAATGATTTCCGAAACACCGCGCCGGATGAGATCCATTTGTTCGTTTAGTGTAGGAAAAGGCATTTTCGATTTAACGGTAAAATGTGAAAAAGAATGGTAATCTTATTGTCTGAAATTTCTTCTCATATCTCGTTCCACTTCGCGCTTCTTAATATCTTCTCTCCGATCATAGGATTTCTTTCCTTTGGCAAGCGCCAACTCAACTTTCGCAATTCCTTTTTTGAAGTAGATTTTCAGTGGTACCAGCGTCAAACCCTTTTCCGTCGTTTTGCCGATCAATTTGCGTATTTCGCTTTTGTTTAGCAGCAACTTTCTGTCTCGCACGGGATCATGGTTGAAGCGATTTGCTTGCTCAAACGGACTAATGTGCATGTTGTGGAGCCACACTTCGCCGCGTTTTACATCCGCATAACTATCCTGCAAATTCGCTCTGCCCTGCCGCAGCGATTTTACTTCCGAACCCTTCAGCACGATTCCGGCTTCATACACATCGAGAATGTCGTAGTCGTGTCGCGCCCGACGGTTAGAAATTGCAATTCGTTCTTCCGGGAGAAATTCCTTTTTTTCCATTACTCTGGTTGAAATTACTTAAAAAGTAGTGATGAAACAAGAAAACTAATTCAAAGAATGCTTTGCATCTTACAAGTCTTACCATGCTTTCAACGTGCTACGAAACTTGCACACTCACACAAAGAGCAGTATCTTCAAGTATCGTTCTCCGTTTTTGTATTTACGAATTAAACACTACCACCATGCTTCACAGTGAATCTGTTCTTATTCTCGATTTTGGTTCGCAATATACGCAGTTAATTGCCCGTCGTGTGCGTGAATTACACGTCTACTGCGAAATTCATCCGTTTAACATTTCAATTGAAAAAATTCAATCCTTCAAACCAAAAGGTATCATCCTTTCTGGCGGACCTTCAAGTGTGTATGCCGCAGATGCACCGATACCTGATAGAAAAATTTATGATCTTGGTATTCCAATACTCGGCATCTGCTATGGCTTGCAATTGATTGCATTTCAGAACGGTGGAGAGGTCAACAAAGCGCCACGCCGCGAGTATGGTCGAGCTCATTTATTAGTGGATAATCACGACGATATTTTCAAAGGAATTGCTTCGTCAACCGAAGTCTGGATGAGCCATGGTGATGAAGCGACAAAACTTCCCGTTGGGTTTGAAAAGATTGCCCATTCCGCCAATGCAGAAATTTGCGCGATACGCAACAGCGCTAAAAAGCAGTATGGCATTCAGTTCCATCCTGAAGTTGTGCACACGAAAGAAGGAAAGAAAATCCTGTCGAACTTTCTATTTGAGATTTGCGGTTGTTCAGGGGATTGGAGCGCCGAATCATTTATCGAAAGTTCAATCAAAGAAATTAGAGCAAAGGTTGGCACGAAAAAAGTGCTATGTGCGCTCAGCGGTGGAGTTGATTCATCAGTTGCGGCGGTGCTGTTGCACAAAGCCATTGGCGACCAACTTTTCTGCATTCATATCGACAACGGGGTGATGAGGCGTGGCGAAAGCGCTCAGGTAGTACAAACATTCCGTGACGAGTTTCATATTCCACTTGATTTTGTAGATGGCACAGCAATCTTTCTTGAACGATTGCGCGGCGTTACCGATCCTGAACAAAAACGGAAAATTATCGGAAAAACATTTATCGAAATTTTTGAAGCAGAAGCAAGGAAAGTTGATGGTGCGGAATTCCTTGCGCAGGGAACGCTCTATCCCGATGTCATTGAATCAGTATCGTTCAAAGGTCCGTCGCAAACCATCAAAACGCATCACAACGTAGGGGGATTGCCGGAACGGATGCACTTGAAATTGATTGAGCCGTTTCGGGAATTGTTCAAAGATGAAGTTCGCGAAGTCGGCAGAACTCTTGGCTTGCCTGATCGATTGATTGATCGTCATCCGTTTCCTGGTCCTGGGTTGGCAATTCGCATTCTTGGCGAAGTTACTCCTGAACGGCTGGAAGTGTTGAGAAGCGCTGATGATATTTTTATTTCTGAACTTCGCGCTCACAATCTTTATAACTCAACATGGCAGGCGTTTGTTGTTCTATTGCCGGTGCAGTCTGTTGGGGTGATGGGTGATGAACGAACCTACGAGAACGCTGCTGCCATCCGTGCTGTTACCAGTGTGGACGGGATGACGGCGGATTGGGCGCATTTGCCGTATGAATTTCTTGCTCATGTGTCAAACCGTATCATCAACGAAGTGCGGGGTGTGAACCGAGTTGTGTACGATATTAGTTCAAAGCCGCCGGCAACGATTGAATGGGAGTGAAAACATTTGAGATTTTGTACATTTTGGATTGACAATGAATTATGATTGAACTTAAAAATCTCACGAAAAAATTTGGTTCGTTTACCGCTGTTGATGATGTATCGTTGCAAATTCCGTCGGGAGAATTTTTCGGCTTTCTTGGTCCCAACGGCGCGGGAAAGACAACGACGATTAAAATGATGACAGGATTGTTTACTCCTACGTCTGGACAAATTATCATAAACGGATATGATGTGGTAAAACAACCGCTCGAAGCAAAAGCGACCTTTGGATATATTCCGGATCATCCGTACTTGTACGACAAACTGACCGGACGAGAATTCATTTACTACGTTGGCGGATTGTATAGGATGAAAAAAGAGGAACTTAAAGAAAGCGTTGAGCGTGTGATTGATCTTCTTGAAATTGCCAGTTGGGTTGATAAACGAACTGAGGAGTATTCTCAAGGGATGCGCCAACGTGTTACCTTTGCTGCAGCGTTCGTTCATCAGCCGAAAACTATTATTATTGATGAACCGATGGTTGGTCTTGATCCGCGGAGCGCGCGGATTGTAAAAGATACGCTAAAACAAAAGGCGCAGGAAGGTGTTTCAATTTTTATGTCCACCCATATTTTGGAAATGGTGGAAGAACTGTGCGACCGTATTGCCATTATCCACAAAGGAAAAATTATCTTTCTCGATACCAAAGAGAATCTTCACATTCACAAATCGCGATACGACGGAAAACTCGAATCCGTTTTTCTTGAACTAACAAAGGAATCCGCCGAATGAACTTCTTCAATGCTTTTCTCAGAACTATTGAACGTGCTGGCAATGCTTTGCCACATCCCGTTTCTATTTTTGTGATACTTGCCGGTCTTGTGATTGTGCTTTCCGCAATCGGCAGTTGGGCAGAGTTATCGGTTGTCCATCCCGGTACCGGCAAAACAATTTCCGTTGTTAATCTTTTGTCGGTGGAAGGACTGCATCGCGTCTTGACACACACCGTAACAAATTTTACCGGTTTTGCTCCGCTGGGAACTGTGTTGGTGGCAATGATTGGTATTGGCATTGCCGAATACAGCGGACTTATTAGCGCGCTGATGCGTGTGCTTGTTCTTTCAGCGCCAAAGCAGATGCTAACAATGGTTATTGTGTTTGCTGGTGTTATGTCGAACGTAGCGAGTGAAATTGGGTATGTGCTGCTTATTCCGCTAGCGGCAATGATTTTCCTTGCCGCCGGACGAAATCCGATTGCGGGTTTAGCGGCGGCGTTTGCCGGTGTGTCTGGAGGTTACAGCGCTAATCTGTTGTTAGGAACTGTTGATCCTTTGCTTGCAGGACTTTCAACAGAAGCGGCAAGAATCATTGATCCTACCTATGTTGTAAACCCTGCGGCAAATTACTACTTCATGTTTGTTTCTACATTTGTTTTAACAATTGCCGGTACACTGGTTACAGAAAAAATCATTGTCCCTCGATTAGGCAAGTATACTGGAGAAGAGAAACCGGAAGAGTTACAACGGTTGAGTGCAGACGAAAAGCGCGGATTACGTTATGCACTGGCAACTACCATTGCACTTGTTGCACTTATTTTTGCCGGTCTTATTCCCGAGAATGGATTTTTCAGAAGCCCTGATGGCGATATTCTCCATTCTCCCTTCATGTCGGGAATTGTTACTTTTATTTTCTTCAGTGCGTTGTTAACCGGTTTGTCGTACGGTATCGGCGCAAAAACAATACGGAAAGATACCGATGTGATGAAGGGAATGGGAAAGTCCATTGAAACGCTGGGGAGTTACATTGTTATAGTTTTTTTTGCCGCTCAATTTGTTGCGTACTTCAATTGGACAAATTTGGGATTGATTCTTGCCGTGAAGGGAGCGGAAGGACTCAAGATGCTTGGTCTTGGCCCGATTCCGCTAATGATCAGTTTTGTGCTTATTTCTGCTACCATTAATTTGATGATGGGAAGTGCGTCGGCAAAATGGGCGCTGATGGCACCGGTATTTATTCCCATGTTTATGTTGCTTGGCTATGCGCCGGAGTTTACGCAAGCGGCATATCGCATTGGCGACAGTGTTACAAATATCATTTCACCAACCATGTCGTACTTTGCCTACATTATTGCACTATTACAGCGGTACGATAAGTCAGCAGGGATGGGGACTCTCATTGCAACAATGCTTCCCTACACTATCATCTTCTTAATCAGTTGGTCGGTATTGTTGGTTATATGGATGATTTTCGAACTTCCGTTTGGTCCCGGTTCAAAACTCTATCTTTCGCAATGACAACATTACTGCACATACTGTGGTACAAAAATCTGATGTTCTGGAAAGTATCGGCGAAGCAGGATATAGGAACGGTGCTGAAGAATATCGGTTCACTGGTTGTGTTTGGATCATTTGCCGTTGGTGCATTTTATTTCTCGAACTTTGTTACCGCGTACTTGTTGGAAAATGTCGGCATTGGTTTGTTTTTGTTTCATCGCTTTGTGGGGATGCTTTTGTTTGTTTTCTTTGTCACGATTAATCTTGGCAACATGGTGGTATCATTTTCTACGTTGTATCGTTCTCCTGAAGTTCATTTTCTTTTATCATCGCCGGTTTCTTTTTTGAATATCTTTACCATAAAATTTCTGGACAATTTTTTCTACAGTTCCGGAACATTATTTATGGTGGGATTTGCGGTGCTGCTTGGCTATGGCACGTATTTCAACCATCCATGGCATTTTTATCTTTTGGCGATGTTTGGCGTGTTGATTCCATTTATGTTTCTGGCGGCATGCATTGCTGTCATTGTTCTGCTGGTGCTGATGAAACTTGCTTCGGTCATCAATTTCAGAATTCTTATTGCGGCAATTGTGTTGTTCTACATTGGCCAGGTGTATCTGTATTTTAAGGTAACCAGTCCTGTCAATCTTGTGCAAGAGGTGATGAAATATTATCCATATGTTGATCTGTACTTTGGTACGCTCGATCCGACATTTGTGAAATTGCTTCCGAACTTCTGGGTTTCAGAAATTTTATACTTTTACGTCAACCAGAACTTTTCGGCGGTCAGTGGCTATGTTGCATTGCTGATACTTTCCACCATCGGCGCTTTCATCATCGCCTTGCTGATTGCCGGCATATCGTTTTACGATACGTGGTTGACGTCGCTGTCATTGAAGTCGTTGACCGTGCGACGTGCTGGCAACTCGAAATCCTTTTTTTCGTTTGATAAATTTTCCTTCTTTTCGCCGCAAACGGAAGTGTTGCTGAAGAAAGAATTCTGGCAGTTTGTGCGCGAACCGAGTCAATGGATTCACTTTGTGGTGATGATGGCACTGCTTGTTATCTTTCTGTCGAGTGTCAGCACACTTAACATACGGCTCGAGTCGCCGGAATTGAAAGCAGTGGTGTATCTTGTAGTTTTCATTTTCAATATTTTTCTCATCAACTCAATTGCGCTACGGTTCGGATTTCCGATGATGAGTCTGGAAGGAAACGCGTACTGGTCTGTACGTAGCGCGCCGGTGTCGTTGCAAAAAGTGTACTGGGTAAAATTTGGCATTGTTATGATATTGCTGGGAACGCTTAGTATTGTTATCGCCTTTTTGTCAAACATTCCATACCTTTTTACGCGAAAAGCAATGGTGGAGGGGACAAACATTCTTGCGTACATTACTCCTCATTATGCCGTAAAGCAACTTGCATACTATTCCATTGCTGTAACACCGTTGGCAACGATTGCGCTTGCCAGTCTTAACTTCGGACTTGGTTCGGTCTATGCCAGTTTTCAGGAGAAGAATCCGATTCGCATTGCTTCGTCACAGGGAGCGACAATGACGTTTTTGCTCAGCGTGGTGTATTTAGTGTCTTTGTTGGCAATTTACTATTTTCCGACGGTGATGCTTTTCAATACCGAAGTAAAAAATCTTCCGATTGATTGGTACGCGCTGCGGGTTGTCTTCATTATCATTGCGTTGTTCTCTCTTTCCATCGCAGGCGTTTCGCACCTGCTTGGTCTTCGTTCATTGAATAGAGATTATTGATGAAAACCGCTCTTGCTTTTCTTTTCACAGGTGTTGTTTTTCTTTCTGCACAAGATGTTGATGTGTATTGGAACCGCACTGCCGAAGAGTACTTTCTCTTAGGCATGCGGCAGTATGCACAAAAAGATTACAAAGCGGCGCTACAATCATTTCAGAATGCTATCCTCAGTGGTTCACTGAATCATCGCATCACTGCTTCCACCATTATGAAGGCAAAAACGCTGTATGCGCTGAAACAATATCCTGAAGCCATTGCAGTATGCGATTCGTTTCTGGCGCAGTTTCCCACCAGCGCGTATCGTGAAGATGCATTGTTTACCCGTGGAATGTGTTTCTATAATCAGTCTGCATATCTTCGGGCGGTCGCAGAAATGGAATCAGTTCTTGCTATTGCCCGACAAAAAAAGAATCTGGAACACGCGGCGAAAATCATTGACCACATTGCTGCCGAATTTCTCACCGACGGAGAACTCGACTCGCTTCTTCAAACGACACGCAACAACACCGTCGTACAGCACTTACGAATCATTCGATCTGAACGGTACTTTTCCGCCGGCAATATTGAGTTGGCAATGCAATTGGCGGCGCAGGTTGATACACTGTTGCTCGAGCAAACGTTTCAGACGAGACTTCATCAATTACGTGGACGCATTGAACGAGGGAATCTTGTCAAAATTGGTGTGCTTCTACCGCTGTTCTCTTCAAAACCGCTTGAAACACGAGAGAAGAAAATTGCCGTTGAGGTCTTGGAAGGCATACAACTGGCACTGGCGGAGTATGAAGAAAATCTCAGTCCCGGGCAGGTCAGCATTGAACTGTCAGTACGAAATTCTGAACGCCATGCCGATAGCATTCGCGCCGCACTGAAGGAGTTTACCGCGGATGATGATCTGGTGGCTGTGCTCGGACCGATTTTCAGTGATGAAACAATGGCTGCGGCGACTATATCACGCGACTTTGATCTTCCCGTCATTTCACCAACAGCCACCGATGACAGTATAGCAATGGTGAGTGATCATATTTTTCTTGCCAACGCTACCGGCGGAATGCGAGGAAAAATACTGGCACAGTATGCCGTGAAGGAACTTGGCGCAAGGAACGTTGCTGTGCTTGCCTCTGATGCGCCGTTTTCGAAAACACAAGCGGATTCGTTTGTTGCAGAGATTCAGCGTTTGGGCGCCTCCGTTGTCATCAACCGGCGATATGCAAGGGGAGCGGTTGATTTGCGCGAGCATTTCAAAGTGATACGAAAGATTGCCGCAGAGCAATCGCCGGCGTACATCATTCAATTCAAAGGAAAAATTAATGTAGCGGAAGTTACCAGAGTCATGCTTTCATTTGGCATTCGTTCCTCAACTATTGATTCTGTGCTGGCGCGGAGCGGCGAACTGAATGTTTCCGCACTGATTGGAGAAAGAGCAAAAGCACTTGTTGATACACTGAAACTACCGTACAAAAAACAACTTCCCTTTGTCGATAGTTTGCATTATCCGGTATCATCGATTGATGTTCTCTTCAGCCCCATTTTTTCAAGCCAGCAGATAGGCGTTGTTTCTTCGCAACTGGCATACTATAACATTCAAACAACACTTCTTGGCACCAGTGAATGGTACAATCTGTACGAATTGGAGATGAACCGACGTTACACCGACGGCGTAATTTTTGGTAGCGACCGATGGATTGAACAAACGGAAAACACAAAACGGATTTTGACCAAATACGCTCAACACTACAACAAGCAGGCAAGTGACAATGTGCTGTTCGGTTTCGATGCGATGTCGATGCTGATTTACCTGCTGAACAACGGAGCGTTAACCCGCGAAAAAATGAACGAAGCGCTCATCAGTGTTGGGCGCTTTAACGGCATACGTAATTCTATTTCGTTTACTCCGCAAAGAATAAACGGCAGTTTAAACATTCTTCAGTACAAAGATGGCAACGTGACCAAACTGCAAACATACGAGTACAAAGTTCAATGAAAGAGTCATCTTCATACGAACCGTCGGCGCACTATACGCCGATGAATAAATGGCCCGAAGACGAGCGCCCGCGTGAAAAACTGATGAAGCATGGCGCCGCTTCGCTCTCAGATTCCGAATTGCTGGCAATTCTTATCAACACCGGCAGCGGAAAACTTTCTGCGCTTGATCTTGCAAAGAAACTACTGCGCGAATACCGCTCGCTGAGAAATCTTTCCGGGCTTTCCGTTGCCGACTTGAAACAGCAGAAATTCAAAGGAATTGGAAAAGTAAAAGCGGCAAAACTAGCCGCCGCATTTGAAATTGCCCGCCGTCTTGCTTCTGCGCCGAAAGATGATACTGCTCCCATCCGCACGCCTAACGATGTTGCGCGACGGTACGGCGCTCAATTACGAGACCTGCAACAGGAAGTGTTTATGGTGCTCTGTTTAAGCAGTTCAAACAAAATTATTCAAGAACGGACAATTACTAAAGGATTACTCAACTCATCGCTGACGCATCCGCGCGAGGTGTTTCGTGAAGCAATTTTGGAAAATGCCGCAAGCGTTATTCTTCTTCACAACCATCCCAGCGGCAATAAAGAACCGAGCCGCGAAGACATTCAGATTACTAAACAGTTGGTGGAAGCAGGAAAAATTATCGGCATTGAAGTGCACGACCACATTATTATTGCCGGCGATGACTACACGAGTATGATGGAGAGAGGATTGATATGATGATACCTTTATTTTGAAAGATGAAATAATTGACTACAACTCTAAAATTTCTGTAAATTTTTACTTTATAGAATTGGAATTTACCTATGGAGTTCCTTAGTATACTCACTAACCTGCTCAAAACCGACCCGCGCTTCGTGGACGACGACGGCGAAATCGTCCTTGCCGCCGTGCAAGACCGCGCCTGGAAGATTGACCGCGACCTTGTGAAGTTGCTGCTTTCAGACAAGGAAATCAAAGCCAAGTTCTTTGATGAAATCGAAGGGCATTGGATTTTCAACCTCAACACCTTCATTGACTACATCTCCCAGAAGAACTTTCTGGATAACTCCTACACCCGCTTCCGCAACCGCATCGGCTTGACGATTGGCGGCAAATTCCTGCGTGAGCGCGGCGAAGTGGCGCTGGTGTGGCCTTACAAGGACTGCTATCTGGAAGGCGGGCAGACGAAGGAAGAAGAGAAGCGCAAGGAGATTTTCTTCAACGAAGTGCTGGCGCAGGATGAAATCAACCGCCTGCTCGACCCCAAAGTGCTGACCAACTTTGTGCGCTACACGGCAAAGGGCAAAGAGAAGGTGACGGGCTTCCGCCGCGACGAGAACGGCCTCATCCGCGAGAACCTGATTATCAAAGGCAACAACCTGCTTGCCTTGCACACCCTCAAAACGCAGTTTCGGGGACAGGTCAAACTGATTTACATTGACCCGCCGTATAACACGGGGAATGACTCGTTTGGCTACAACGATAACTTCAATCATTCGACGTGGCTGACTTTCATGAAAAACAGATTGGAGATTTCACGCGAATTGCTACGAGACGACGGCTTCATTTTCATCTCTTGTGACGACAATGAACAGGCATATCTGAAAATTTTATGTGACGAAGTATTCCAAAGCGAGAATTTCGTTTCGCAGATTATTGTTCAATCGAATAAACGTGGGCAGACGTACAAAGAAATCTCTAAGACTCATGAATACTTGCTGGTATATGCCAAGAGTGAATTGGCTGAAATCAAAGAATTGGAAAAAACCAAAGGCTTTTCAACAGAAGATGATAAGGGTGGGTATGAATTACGAGAGTTGAGAAATCGCAATCCGAAATTCGGAAGATTCAACCGACCAAATCTTTTTTATCCAATTTACGTTGCTCCAACAAAAGCAGACAAGGACGGTTTACTAGCAGTGTCGCTTGAGAAATCCTCCAAATATAACGTCGAAGTTTTGCCATTAAATAGTGCGGGTGAAGAAAGTTGCTGGCGATGGGGCAAAGATAAAGTGCGCGCCAATAGCGGTGAAAACACAAGAATATGTGACGTTGTAGCAAAACGGAAGACAACATCAGAGTTCGGCATTTATGAGAAATACCGCAAAGAGACTTACAAAGCGAAATCTATTTGGCTAGAAAGTGAAGTAATAAGCGAGCAAGGAACAATGGAATTAAGTGAGTTGGACTTGGCAAACGAGTTCAACTTTCCCAAGCCGTCATATTTGATAAAGAAGATTTTGCAACTTGGTTCTGACCAGGATTCTATTGTTCTGGATTTTTGTGCTGGAAGTGGAACTACCGCTCAGGCTGTACTGGATTTGAACAAGCAAGATAGTGGGACACGCAATTTTATTCTCGTTGAACAATTGGATTATGTGGAAAAAGTGACGGTTGAAAGAGTAAGAAAAACGATGGAAAAAGGGGTTGATTTTATCTTCTGCGAGCTGATGAAATACAACGAAGCCTTCATGGAGCGCATTCAAGCGGCGCAGTCCAGCGACGAACTGCTGCAAATCTGGCGCGAGATGGCGGAAGGCTCATTCTTGAATTGGTACGTCAACCCCGCCATGCCCGAAGAGGCGGTCAAGGATTTTGAAGCGATTGGCAAAGAGCCTGACGGGCTGGAGAAGCAAAAACGACTGCTGGCGGAATTACTGGACAAAAACCAGTTATACGTGAATCTCTCGGAGATTGACGACGCGCAATTCAAGGTCAGCAAACAAGACAAGGCATTGAACAAGGCATTCTACGGAGAAGTGTACAATGCCTGAGCAATTTCTGTATGAACAACTTGATACGCTTTCCCAGTGGGGCAGTATCAGAAAAGAAGTCCCCGATAGCGTGGCGCAAAACCTGAACCCCAAGTACGAACTGCGCCCCTATCAGGTGGACGCCTTTGCGCGCTTTTTCCACTGCTACAAGAACGACTTTCCCAACAAAGCCTACCCCCTGCACTTCCTGTTCAACATGGCAACGGGCAGCGGCAAGACGCTCATCATGGCGGGACTGATTCTGTATCTTTACGAACAGGGCTATCGCAACTTCCTGTTCTTCGTCAACTCCACCAATATTATTGAAAAGACCAAAGACAACTTTCTCAATCCCGCCAGCATCAAGTACCTGTTCAATCAGGACATTCACATCGGCAATCGCCGCGTGCGCGTGTCGCCAGTGGAGAACTTTGAAGCGGTCAATCCCGGCGACATCAATATCTGCTTTACCACGATTCAAAAACTCCACTCCGACCTGACCAGCGAGAAGGAAAACGCCCTGACCTTTGAAGACTTCCGCAAGCATAAAGTCGTGCTGATTGCGGATGAAGCGCATCACATGAACGTCAAGACCAAAGGCAATGGCGTACTGTTCGAGAGTTGGGAAAACACTGTCGAGCGCATCTTCACGCAGAACGAAGACAACCTGTTGCTGGAATTCACGGCTACCCACGATTACGCCACGCCTGCGATGGTGGAAAAGTACCGCAACAAGGTCATCATCCGCTACGACCTGCTCCAGTTCCGCAACGACCGTTTTTCAAAGGACGTGGTTATCGTTCAATCAGATTTTGACCAGCAAGATCGTATTCTGCAAGCCCTGATCTTGAGCCAGTACAAGCAGGAAGTGGCGGCGAAATACCGCATCAATCTCAAGCCCGTAATTCTGTTCAAAGCCCAGCGCACCATCGCGCAATCGCAGGAAAACAAAGCCGAATTTCACAAACTCATTGATGGTCTTACTGCAAAGCATATCGCCCGAATCCGTAAGTCGAACATCCCGCTGGTGCAGCGCGCCTTTCAATTCTTCGATGAGCAGCGTATCAGCGACGAGCAACTGGTCGAACGACTGAAGCGGGAATTTGCCTCCGAACGCTGTCTCTCGGTCAACGAAGAGAGTGAAAAAGAACGTCACCAGATTCTCGTCAACACCCTCGAAGACCCGCAGAACCGCATTCGCGCCATATTCGCCGTGCAGAAACTTAACGAAGGCTGGGACGTGCTGAACCTGTTCGATATTGTCCGCTGTTACGAAACCCGCGACTCCGGTAAAGGCAAAATTGGTGCAACCACACTTTCCGAAGCGCAACTCATCGGGCGCGGAGCAAGGTATTTTCCGTTCGTTCTACCGGCAAACAATGATCGATTCCGCCGCAAATTCGACGGCGACCTCGAACACGAGTTGCGCGTGTTGGAAGAATTGCATTATCACAGCATCAACGACTCGCGCTACATCGCCGAAATTCGTCAGGCGCTCATCGAACAGGGTATGATGGATGAGCGCGAAGTAACCCGCGAACTCAAACTGAAAGACTCGTTCAAAAAAACGCAGTTTTACAAGTATGGGATTATCTGGCTCAACGACCGCCGTCCCAAAGATTATCAGCGCATCCGCTCGTTTGCCGATTTGGGCGTGAAACGGCGCAACTACGTTCACGTCATCGCCACCGGGTACGGCGGGGCAACCGTCGCCCTGACCAACGACAAGAAAACCGTCGTTAAAGACGAAACCCGCCGCGATATGAAAGTGAGCGGTATCGAGCGCAACATCGTGCAAGCCGCCATTGACCGCAACCCGTTTTACACCTTTGCCAATATCAGACGCTATTTCCCCAACCTGCTCTCCATGCGCGACTTCATCGCTTCGGAAGACTATCTCGGCGGGCTGGAAATCACCTTTCAGGGAAACGTTTATGCTCTCGATAGCAATCCCGCCGAAAAACTCTCCGCCGTCCAGGGCTTGCTGGCGCAAATCGAAACCGACATCCGTGCCAATGTTACCGAATACCAAGGGACGCGCGACTTCCGCCGCGATTTGGTGCGAGACGTCTTCAAAAACAAGACGCTCAAATTCGACGCCAGAAATCCCCGCGCCGTCCCCGATGAGCAATTCGAAGCTTTCGTCGCTGGCAAAGACTGGTTTACCGCCAATACCCTCTACGGCACGAGCGAAGAAAAAGCCTTTGTGCGTATGTTAGACAGGCAAATGCAAAAACTACAGGCTCAATACGAGCAAATCTACCTGCTTCGCAACGAAGGACATTTCGCCATCTACAACTTTGACGATGGTCAAGCCTTCCAGCCCGATTTCGTCCTCTTTCTGCGCGAGAAAGGCGGCGAATTGCTCATCTATCAACTCTTCGTCGAGCCAAAGGCAAAGATACTACAAAAAGCCGAGCCGTGGAAACTGGACTTTCTCAACGCCATCAAAGCCGAATTCGGCGGGCGGCTGTTGGCTTTTGAAGATAAACAATATCGTCTGATAGGCGTGCCGTTTTACAACACCGAAGAAGAAAACCAGTTTAGGGAAAGTCTTGAGTCAGTGCTGAACAAGGAGTTCGACCAAAAATAAACGCCTTTATCTTAAAGTAAACAAAGTTGTTGACGAGTTATGCAACGGAATCATACCCATGATCAAAAAAATTAATCACATCGGTATAGCGGTAAAGAATCTCGGTCTTTCGGCTGAGTTGTTCTCAAAATTATTCGAGCAATCGCCTTCCTCTGTTGAGCATGTCCCTCAGCAAAAGGCAACCATCGCATTCTATCCCATCGGCGAAAGTTCATGTGAATTAATAGAATCAACGTCTGCGGATTCTGCCATTGCAAAATTTATTGAAAAGCGTGGCGAGGGAATTCATCACGTCTGTTTGGAGGTTGATAATATTAGAGCCGAAATTGCCCGATTGAAACAACATGGATTTCAATTTGTCAACGACGAGCCGAGCGAAGGAGGAGACGGATATCTTGTGGCATTTCTTCATCCCAAATCAACCAACGGCGTGTTGATTGAATTGGCAGAGAAGATGTAAATGGTAGCCGCGACCTTCAGGTCGCGTAACTAACTAACGCAGGCTAAAGCCTGCGGGTACTACACTAACACAGGCTAAAGCCTGCGGCTACTGTGAACTATGCAAAATGCTCCCATTCAAATATCATTTATTGACCGGTTAGATTTGCAGGACAAGTTGGATAATTTGCCAACCTCCCCCGGCGTGTATCAATTCAAAAATAAAGAAGGACAAATTCTGTACGTCGGCAAAGCGGTAAATTTGCGCAACCGGGTGCGTCAATATTTTCATACTTCACGCGGGCACGATCCGCGTATCGCTTCCATGGTCTCAAAAATTTCCGATTTGGAAGTTATTACGACCGATTCTGAAGTAGAAGCGCTCATTCTCGAAGCCAATCTCATTAAACTTCACAAGCCGCGCTACAACGTCAATCTGAAAGATGACAAATCGTATCCGTACATTGTTATTACCAAAGAGCCGTATCCCCGCGTGTTTGTGTCGCGCCGCTTTAACCGGAAAGAAGTGCAGCTCTTCGGTCCTTATACCGATGTGCATACCATGCGCGCAGCGCTGAAAACCGTGCGGGATATTTTCAGAATCCGCAGTTGCAATTTTTATATTGATGATGAGTTTATTGCCAAGAAGAAAACGCGCGTCTGTCTTGACTACCACATCAAAAAATGCGACGGTCCGTGTGAAGGATTGATTTCACAGGAGCGCTACAACGAAATGATTGCGCAGGTGGCGCAGGTATTGAACGGAAAAATTTCCGGCGTGAAGCAATCGCTGGAAGAGGAGATGAAGAAAGCCTCGTCCGAACTGAAGTTTGAAGAAGCGGCGTATTACAGAGACAGAATGAAAGAACTGGAAGTATATGCCGCAAAACAAAAGGTGGTGGATAATGAATTTCGCGACCGCGATATTGTTGCCGTTGCTACTGAGGAAGACGATGCGTGCGGCGTCATTTTCAAAATCCGTGAAGGGAAGGTGCTTGGTCGTCAGCATTACTATATGAGCGGTGTTGAGGGAAAAACTGACAGTGAAGTTTTAGAAACACTGGTTGAACGGTATTACTTAGAAGCGGTTGATGTTCCCAAAGAAATTGTCCTTTCGTTCGATATTGAATCTCGCACAGTCATTGAGCAGTGGCTTTCGCTAAAACGAAGCGGCGGCGTATCATTTGAAATTCCCGAAGGAGGAGAGTTGTGGAAGCTGTTGGAGATGTGCAAAAAGAATGCTCGCTTTCTGCTTGACGAATTGAAGTTGCAGAAACTAAAACAAAAAGATTTCATTCCATCCGCCGTTCGTTCGCTTCAGCGAGACCTTCGCTTGGAAAAACCTCCCCGGCGCATAGAATGTTTCGATATCTCACATTTTCAAGGAACAGAAACCGTTGCTTCAATGGTGGTATTTGAAGACGGTAAACCGAAAAAAAGCGAGTACCGCAAATTCAAAATTAAATCTGTTGCCGCTGCAGAAGTAAACGACTTTGCCAGCATGAAAGAGGTTATCTTTCGCCGTTACAAACGCGTGTTGGAAGAAGCGCTTGCACTGCCCGATTTAATCATGGTGGATGGAGGAAAGGGGCAGCTATCAAGCGCACTCGAATCGTTGAATGAACTCGGCATCGGTTCGCATCCGATTATCAGTCTTGCCAAGCGGCTGGAAGAAGTATTTGTACCACACCAAAGTGAACCGATTCCAATTCCGAAAACGTCATCAGCGTTAAGATTGCTTCAACAAATCCGCGACGAAGCGCATCGGTTTGCCATTACCTTTCATCGCTCATTGCGAGATAAAAGAACATTGCAAACGGAGCTGGATTTAATTGAAGGCGTAGGAAAGAAACGCGCGAAGGAACTGCTGGAAGCATTCGGTTCAGTGCAGGGGGTGAAGTTTGCTACTGTTGAGCAATTATCCGAAGTTGTGGGAGAGAAGACAGCGCAGAAGATTTTGGAGTATTTTGACCTAGAAGAACAGATTGTTCAGAGCAATGACCAGATGACCACGTAACTGTCTTAACTGATGATTCAACTTTCCTTCTCTTCTTCGTTGTTTTTCAGCCACTTTTCGATTATCTTTAACCTTACAAATTCTTAAAAAAATCAGCACTGTATCACTTTTTTCAGCAGCAAGGAGTCGTTACGTACTATGGCAATTATGAACAAGATGCGCGACAACATGCCAGCCATTCTCATAGGATTGGTCGTTGTGTTCGTCATTACAATTGTGTTTGAGTGGGGAATGGATTACCTGGGCATGTCGCGTGCCAGCGATACTGTAGGTGTAATTGAAGGGAAGAAAATCACCTATCAAGAGTTTTCCGAACTTGTCCGCCAGCAGGCAGAGCAATACAAACAGCAAACAAAGCAGGAACCGGACGAAAATACGTTTCGCCAAATCAGAGATCAGGTATGGAACAATTTAGTAACCCAAACACTGATTGATATCGAAACCAAACGAGCCGGCATAACGGTAAGCGATCAGGAAATTATTGACTGGGTACGTGGCGAAAATCCGCCTGAGTTTCTTGTTCGCCAGTTTACTGATTCTACCGGTCAGTTCAGACGCGATGCGTATGAACAAGCGTTGAACGATCCTCGCAACAAAGAAATATGGGTGCAGGTTGAGCAAGCGCTCCGTCAGCAACGCCTTGCGGAAAAAATGCAAAGTTATATTTTCTCATCCATCAGAGTTTCCTACGGAGAGTTGATGGAGCGGTTTATCGATCAGAATATGAAAGTGGATCTGCAATATGCATTGTTCGATCCGAACAAGTACGTACGCGATGATGAAGTAACAGTAACGGATGACGATCTGCGCAAAGAGTACGCCGAACGGGCAGAAGAATTCAAAGTTCCCGCAACCCGCAAACTGAAATATGTGTTGTTCAGTGATCAGCCGTCGGCAAAAGATTCGCAGGATGTGCTGGATCAAATTACCAGTATTCTTTCCCAGGCAAAAGCAGGAATTGATTTTCTTGAACTGCAGAAGAACTACGCAGAAACCTCACCAGCGCCCGCATTCTTTAAGCATGGCGAGTTAACGCGTGAAAAGGAAGAGGTTATTTTCTCTGCTAAGACCGGTGATGTTGTCGGACCGGTTCATGATTATGAAGGATATCATATCTTCAAAATTTTGGAAGAGAAAAAAGGGAACGACGTGTATGTGAAAGCCCGCCACATTTTGCTGAATGCTGCTACGCCGGAACAGGAAGCCGCATCCAAAAAACTTGCGGCAGAATTAATCGCGCGTGCACGAAAAGGTGAAGACTTTGCAACGTTGGCAAAACAGTACTCCACCGAACCCGGCGCTTCTGTTTCTGGTGGCGATCTTGGCTGGTTTGGGAAGGGGAGAATGGTGAAGGAATTCGAAACTGCCGCGATGAGCGGCAAACCGGGGCAGGTAATTGGTCCGGTGAAAACACAATTTGGCATACACGTTATTAAGGTCGAAGGACGGGACAACAGAGAATTAAAAGTTGCCACGATTACTATTCCGCTGAAAGCCAGCACCCGCACCCGCGATGAAGCGTATCAACGTGCGCTCGATTTTGCCTACGTTGCCCGTAAAGGAAATTTTGAAAACGAAGCACAGTCGCTTGGTTTACCCGTGCAGGAAACGCCGGAGTTTCAAAAAGGAACAACCGTTCCCGGCTTTGGTTACGCGGAATTGATCAACAAGTTTGCTTTTAAGAATGATATCGGCGACATCAGCGATGCGTACCAAGTCAACAACGGATATGTTGTGGTGAAAATTGTCGATGCGAAAAAAGAAGGAGTTCGTCCCTTCGATGAAGTGAAAGAATCACTCAGACCTCGCGTAATACGACAAAAGAAATTTGAAAAAATTAAAGGAATAGTGCAGGAAAAATACGCTGCTCTTGGCCCACAAGGCGATTTGAACACTCTTGCTGCTGATCCCAATATTTCCGTGCAAACGACGGGTGAATTTTCAGTCGGTGGGTTTATACCAACCATCGGACGTGACTATGCGGTAGTTGGAGTAGCGAAGCAAGGCGAGATTGGAAAAATTCTCCCTCCGGTTGAAGGGCAACGCGGTTTCTATCTCATAAAAATTCTGAGTCGGACACCGATCGACACTTCAGCATTTAATTCGCAGAAAACTATGCTTGCCACACAACTGCTTCAGGAAAAGAAGCAACGTGTGCTTGCACAGTGGCTTGAGAAGTTAAAAGAATCTGCCGATATTGAAGATAACAGAGAGCTCTTTTTCCGATAACCTCGTTCGGTGGCGGGGTAGAAGATGAAAACAATTCTTCTATTGTGGTTTGCCGCACTTCCTCTTGCAGCGCAGGACATCGATGCACGCATTACAGTAAAAGGAACATTGACAACCAGCACGCGTTTTCTGTATGATATTGATCGGGAAATCTATTCCGGTGAGCGTGTGCTGGAATCAAACTACGGTTTTGGCGCTGATGTGCGGTGGAAGATGTTGTGGGATCGGTTTTATGCAGGAATTAGTGTCGAGAGAATCCAAGCGTCGGAAGTTACCTACGTCGTATACACTCATTTGAATAACCTGCGCGTGCCGAGCGAAGAAGGGTTTGAGGTGACAGCGGTGGAATTGAGTGGTTACTACATCGTTCCGATTAGTTCAGAACATGTTCATTTCTACATTGGTGGAGGTTTCGGATTGTATGATGGTGAGCGTCTCCACACGTTTGCCAATGTCCGTGCGGCAATCATTTCTTCGACATCGAATATCGGTATCCATGTATTGACCGGCGTGGACTATACTATCTTCAGACGATTTGCTTTGCGGGGAGAGCTGAAGTTCCGAGACCCGCACTTCGATGTTACCGATAAGTTCGATCAGACTATCACAACATACCGCGGCTATACGATTCAAATTCCGCTACGTGAACGTCAGGAGCGGACAACCAGAGTAAACTTGTTTGGCGTGAACTATATGATTGGTGTGGTAATCACGCTGTAACGCACGATAGTAACCACAAACATAGACATTTCCCGCCGTTGTGGCGGGATTTTATTTTCACTATGAGCAAACATAAATTTGAAAAAAAATCTGTCATCTTCCTTACCGGCTTTATGGGAAGCGGCAAAAGTACTGTTGGACCAATTCTGGCAAATACCATTGGCTTCAAGTTTGTTGATCTTGATAGTTACATTGAACACAAGGTCGGTAAGAAAATCGGAGATATCTTTAAGCATGAAGGAGAACAAAAGTTTCGCGAGTTAGAGCGCGAATCGCTCCGCGAATTGCTTCATACCGCATCAACAGTCATTTCGCTTGGCGGTGGAACTGTGACAAATGCCGAAACGCTTGATCTCATTAAACGTCATGGTGTCATGGTGTATCTGCACTCGGATGTTTCTCACATCTACCAACGTCTGCGAACGAAAAGCGACCGACCAATGTTGCGGGATGATCAGGGAAATCTGCTCGACGGTGACGATTTGATGAAGAAAATAGAAAATCTCATGAACGTCCGGAAACCATATTACGAACAGGCCGACATCATTATTACCACTGATGATAAAAAGATTGGTCACACCATTGATGAGTTGGCAAAGCGGCTTTCCCATTACATTGAGTAACATCCGTATGAAATCTTCTCTTCATGTTTCACTTGGTAAAAGAACCTATCCGATTTACATTGGTGCAGGCTTGTTGCGCAACGCCGGAAGTGTATTCAAACGTCACAACCTTACCTCTCCAATTGTCATTATTACCGATACGCATGTTGCCGCACTCTACCGCTCAATAGTTGAAAGAAGTTTGCAAAAAGAAGGTTTTACCGTTCGAACAATTGTCATTCCTCCCGGGGAAAAACAAAAAAGTCTCCATCGCTCTGCAACATTATACACGCAATTGTTGAAATGGAACATCGATCGTTCTGCTACTATTGCGGCATTGGGCGGAGGAGTGATTGGGGATCTTGCTGGTTTTATCGCCGCTACCTACCAGCGTGGAATTAATTATGTGCAACTGCCGACAACTCTTTTGGCACAGGTTGATAGTTCAGTTGGCGGAAAAGTCGGCATCAACCATCCTCTTGCAAAAAATATGATTGGCGCTTTCTATCAACCAAAATTTGTTCTTGCCGATACCTCTACGCTACGAACTCTTCCTCAACGTGAAATGGTGTGCGGACTTGGTGAAGTCATTAAGTATGGAATTATTCTGGACAGGAAGTTCTTCGAGTTTACAAAGAAACACTTCACGCATGCGCTCAATGGCGATGCCAAAGTTCTTCACCACATCGTACGACGAAGTTGCGAATTGAAAGCGCTGGTGGTGTCGCGCGACGAACGGGAAAGCAACCTGCGCGCCATCTTGAACTTTGGTCACACCGTCGGACATGCCTTGGAACAGGCGGGTTCGTATGGTCGACTGAAGCATGGGGAAGCCATTGCGTATGGCATGGTTGCGGAAACCTCTATTGCACGAGCCATGTCGCTCATTTCAGAAAAAGAACAGCGTCATATTGAAGAAGTTATTTCAACAATGCCACTGCCGAAATTATCCACACTACGACTTTCTGCTACATCGTTGATTGAAACAATGAAGGTAGATAAAAAATCGGCGGGAGGCGTTATTCGTATGGTGTTGCCGAGACGAATTGGCAAAGTAACACTTCCTATTCCAGTTCCTCACACGATCATTCGCAAATCACTAGAGTATCTCAAAGAGTATGCTTCGTAACACGGGAAGCATCATTTCATCGCTTATCCTGTTGTTCTGTTGCGAACTTCAGTCACAGTCGTTTTCTTTTCAACCGCACGCTTTTGGTGCGAATGTGTTTGCTGGCGGCATTGATATGCCACGCTACCGTTTTGTTGATATTGATGGCGATAACGATGACGATCTGTTTATTCTCGACAGAGATGAACGGTTATTTTTCTATCGGAACAACAACGGTGTCTTTTTATTGGAATCGAATCAAACATTCGGACTAACTGTCGGGTCGTGGTTTCATTTCGTGGATATTGACAGCGACGGTGATGTGGATTGTTTTACTAACGGAGATGTTTCTGAAGTTCGTTTGTTTACCAATATCGGTTCAAAAAATACGCCTCAGTTTCAGATGACCATTGCGGCGTTGGTAGATACTGCAGGTCTGGAATTATTTAGCGAACGATTTTCTGTGCCGACGTTTGCAGATATTGATGCCGATGGCGATTTCGATTTCTTTACGGGAAATTCTGTAGGCACTATTACTTTTTACCGAAATGTTGGCACTGCAACTACTCCGCGTTTTGCATTTGTTACCAACGAATTTGATGGAATAAAAATTGTCGGTGGTGCCGTCTCATTTCCCAAAGCAAAGCATGGTGCCAGTGGAATTGAATTTTTCGACGCAGACAGCAACGGCACACTCGACTTGTTTTGGGGCGATTATTTCAATCCGAGTTTGTATTTTCTGAAAAATGTTGGAACGCCAACGACTCCTCACTATACGCTGCTTGATTCGACCTATCCCAACGAAGCGCTCATTAGCACGCAGGGGTTCAATATTCCCCAGCATCTCGATATTGATCGTGATGGCGTAGTTGATTTGCTTGCTGGTTCTGTTTTTCCCAATACCGGTTATGATAATTTGTGGTTTCTTAAGAACATCGGAACAAACGCACAACCATTCTACCAACTGCAAACAAAAAATTTTTTACCGATGATTGATGTTGGCACCCGCAGCGCCGTTGCGGTGGCAGATTTTGACGGCGATGGAATAATTGATCTTTGTGTTTCCTCAGCAGAAGGAACGATCAACATTTTCCGAAATACAGGGACGGCGATTCATCCAAATTTTTCAGTTACCCCCTCACTAACCATATCGCTTGGTGCATTTTATGCGACCGTAGCGGCAAGAGATTTAAACGGCGACGGGAAGCACGATTTACTCGTGGGGAATTATAGTGGTGGAGTTCGTTTCTACAAAAATACAACATCGGCTGGTGTTCTTTCCTTTTCGCAAACACCGTTTCCTCTCGATGGAATTGATGTAGGACAAAGTTCAGCGCCGTGCATTGCCGATGTTGACAACGATGGGATTGTTGATGTGCTGATTGGAACAAGCGCCGGTACGCTGCACTTCTATAAAAATGTCGGAACAGATTCTTCGCCGACATTCAGTCTTATTTCTTCCACATTCAATTCAATCGACGTAGGAAATGATGCCGTTCCCTTTGTTATTGATATTGAAGGAAACGGTAAAAGCGATCTGCTCATCGGAAACAGCGATGGGAAAATTTTTCGCTACCAGTATAACTCTACCACCGGACAATACGACTCTATAACTTCGCAATTCGCGCACATTGATGTTCGCCTCAATGCTTCCCAGGCATTAGCAGACATCGATAGCGATGGAGACTTGGATTTGTTTGTAGGAAATGGGAAAGGTGGAGTTTTCTATTTTGAAAATGGAGCAGTTAATGCAGTCGTAAAGAAGCCTGACGTAATGCCAACTTCTGTGCTATTGCATCAAAATTATCCCAATCCCTTTAATTCTTCTACTCGCATTGTATTTGTCTTGCCGTATGGAGCACACATTGAGCTTTCAGTGTTCGATCTTCTTGGCAGAAAAGTGGAAACTATAGTAAAAAGTTATTTGCAAAGTGGAGAACATTCTGTATTTTGGAGCGCGGCGAATTTGCCGTCCGGTATATATTTTTATCGCCTTTCGGTGCTTTCAAAAAACGCATCGCCAGTGACCACCACACGGTCGATGCTTTACCTAAAATAACAACGGAAAAGAATGATATGGCACTTCGTACCTTTGCTAGTGCAGTACTGTTTTTCTTTGCATTGCATGAACTATTTTCCCAACAAAGTTTTAACATGCAACTTGTCGGTCAGCTACGTACGCGTGGTACCAGCGGCTATTCAAATTGTTGGGGATATGTTGCGCCAAACGGTAAAGAGTACGCCATCGTGGGTACCATCAATGGAACGCAAATTGTCGATATCAGCACCGATACTCTAAAAGAGGTTGCATTTATCCCTGGTCCATCATCGCAATGGCGCGAAATGAAAGTTTATCAACACTATGCGTACGTAGTGACCGAAGGAACGGGAGCTGGACTTCAAATTATTGATCTCGATTCGATGAAACTTGTAAATACCATTACTACCACTCAAGTGCCATCAGGGCATACCGTGTCAATTGAAGGAAAATATCTCTACATCAACGGAGCGAGGTATGGCAACGGTGGTATTGTGGTGCTAGATTTGACTGATCCGGTTAATCCTGTTGTTGTCGGTTCATATCAAGAAGAATATGTGCACGACTGTTTCGTGAAAAATGATACCATATATGCCGCCGCAATTTATGGAATAGGATTGGATATTCTGGATGCGACAAACAAAGCAAACATTAAGCGTGTCAACCTTGTCCACTACCCATTTGCCGGCACACACAACACCGATGTTTCGGCAGACGGGAAGTATGTATTTACGACTGACGAAATCAATGGTGATCCGAACATGATGGGAAATATCGTCCGTGTGTGGGATAAAACTGATATTAAAAATTTAAAACTTGTTGGCACCTACGTAGCAAAGCCGAAAACAATTGCACATAACATTCATGTGAAAGGGAAGTATGCGTATGTGGCGCATTACACCGAAGGTGTTCGCGTGGTCGATATACAAAATCCCGAAATTCCTGTTGAAGTAGCATACTATGATACCTATCCCGGCAGTGCGCATGCTACTATTGGCAACTGGGGAGTGTTTCCATACTATCAATCAAACCGTATTATCGCCACAGATATGAACGGTGGATTATTTGTATTGAATTTTCCCGGGCAACAATCAAACATTCCTGTTGCCCGTGCCATTGTAACGGTAGTGGATTCAGCAACCAATCTTCCTATAGAAGGAGTTACGGCTGAATTTCTTTCCGGTCAGAATTATTTTATTACCGACGCGCAAGGAATTTTCAAATTCGGTGCGCTTTATGACACAGTTACGATAAAGTTCTCTAAAAAGCGGTACGATGGCGGTTATGAAACAAAAACCCAAATGCTGACAATGCCATTGAATGCTACAGGAACAATTACTGTAAAACTCAAGTCACTTCCTACGGGTAGTTTGAACCTCACAGTAAAGAATTTGCAAAATGCGGTTCCTCTTGGAGGCGCTAAAATACACATTCAAAATACAACCATCAGCGGTTTTACATCGGATGCCGGCAGTTTTCTAGTTCCTCAATTGTTGCTGAATGAGAAGTTTCGTATTGTTGTCTCAAAATTTGGTTTTGCAGTTGATTCGGTTGATGTGACGCTTTCTGCTTCTGTCAATAATGTAGAAATAATGTTGCAACCAAATGCAAAAGATAATTTTGAATTTGATCTTGGGTGGACAGTAGGAAGTACTACCGATTCAGGCACTGTAGGACGATGGCAACGCACAAAATTATTTCCGGTGATATTTTTTGGTGATACATTGCAACCGCCAGCCGATCACAGTAATACAGGGGAACTTTGTTTTGGTACCGGACCATCAAACAATCTGAATGACAATGTTGAGGGCCGAACAACGCTTGTTTCCCCTGCGTTTAACGTTAGCGGTATGACAACGCCTACTATTCTTTACTGGTTGTTTACTAACACACGCTCAAATCCCGTTGATGATACATTGTATGTCGAACTGTCGAATGATAATGGAGTAACATGGAAAACGGCGGAAATCATCACCGGAAAACAACAGCGATGGACGCAACATCGTATTGTTATTACCAATGTCGTTGCGGCTTCATCAACAATGAAAATTCGTTTTGTTGCCCGCGATGGAGGCGCTCCAAGTACCTTTGAAGTTGCGGTTGATGATGTGGAGTTTGGGGATGGATTAGTATCGACCATTGTGCGCAGGGAAGACATAATTCCAAATGAATTTCATCTTTCGCAAAACTTTCCCAATCCTTTTAATCCAACCACAACTATTGAATATGCCCTTCCTGTCAGTGAATTTGTGACGTTGAAAGTGTACGATCTTCTCGGGAAGGAAGTCGCCTCCGTTGTTTCTGAAACGCAGAAAGCAGGTCGATACGCTGTACAGGTGAACGGTGAAAAGATGTCCAGTGGTGTATACTTCTACCGACTACAAGCCGGAACGTTTACAGTGACGAAGAAATTTATTCTGGCGAAATAATACCGCACAACAATAAAGCCCTGGGGATTGCCAGGGCTTTGCTCAACTAAAATTCTGCACTGATTCCAATTGATGGCAATAAACCGATAGCGTCTGATTCTTTGATTGTTTTTGTTCGTTCATCAAATCGTGGTACATCCAATGGTTTTCGGTTATACACGTTTTGCACATCAATATAGGTAATCAAGTTCCATGATGAAAAATTCCATCTCCGATCGATCCGTATATCGAGACTATGGTTTACGCCGACGCGGGCAGTATTATACAGTGCGGCATTCTGTGTACCATCTGGGTTGTAGGGCGTGTATGGACGTCCTGTTGCGTAACGGAATTTCCCGCTGAATTCCCATGCCTCATCAAGAATGTACCCGCCGCCAAGATTGATAATCCATCGTTGATCGAACGAATTTGGTCGACTGATGCCATCAATGGCAGTAAATTTTGATTCATTGTAACTTATACTAATAAGTCCATAGCAGGGAATTTCAGATAATTTTTTTTGCAGAAATAGTTCTGCGCCGTGTGCTATTCCAGAACCTGCGCTGACAAGCGGATCAAGTCCGAATGATGCATAACCATCTTCCGAGCCGCCGAAGCCGGCACCGGTATTTGCCAGCACCAAATATGTACGTAGCGAACTGGCAGGGTAGGAACTATATATTTTTTTATATCCTTCCAGACTTACTTTGACATCAGCGCGAAGCAAGTATTCGATTCCCGCAACATACTGATCGACGCTGATGTAGCGCAGATTTCTGTTGAGTGGATTAGCAACAAGCCAGATATATGAAGGCGCTTGATGATACTTTCCTGCACTGAAGGTGAGAGTTACAACCGGTGATGCCATATAGGATACTGAAGCGCGAGGTGAAAATACTATGTTGTCGTTGATAAGATTAAAGTAATCTATACGACCGCCCACAATAATTTTGAAATTATGCGTGAGTGAATGGGACAGTTGGAGGTACGCCGCGCTTTTCAATGCTGTTGTATCAAGTAGAGCATTTACGGATAAATTTTGTCCGAAATTTGTCCAGAAGGACGGAAGAATAATATTCGATTGCATGCCGATAAACTTTCCGGCGACACCAAATGTCAATTCAGTTTCCCGTTGAATTTGATAAGTAACATCACCGCGCAACGTTGTTTCATATTCATCCGATGCGCTACGGAAGATTGGATTTAAGAGACTGTCGTTTTGTTGGTATGAATAGCCGTTGTATGTTTGACTCAAGGTAACGGTGGTGAATCCATGATTGAACAAATGCCGCCACGTTACTCCTCCAACGAACTGGTTCTGTGAATTCCCAAGAATACGCGAGTTATCGTACACTTTTTCAGATGTATCGTTAAAATACTTGATATCGTCAAGCACTCCAATGGCAAGGAACGATAGCTGATCGTCAGAAGACAATTTGTAATTTGCCTTTCCGAGAAAATCCCAGTATTCAGGAACAAAACTAAATCCTGCGGCTTTGAAAATTAAATCGAGATAGCTCCGACGAGCCGAAAACAGAAATGAACTCTTGCTATCAATTGGCCCTTCAATATTTAATCCGAATTGAGAAGCAGAGATTGTGGCTTTGCCGCCGATATGGTCTGTTCGTCCTTCACGTAAATCGATAGCCAGCACCGATGAGAGCTTATCGCCATACTTTGCACCGAAGCCGCCGGTTTTGAATGATGTTTCATTAACAAAATCTAGGTTTATGTAGCTCAATGGCCCGCCACTGGCTCCTTGCGTGCCGAAGTGGTTAATGTTTGCCACTTCGATATTGTCGATGATATAAAGATTTTCAGAGGGAGCGCCGCCACGAACAATTAAATCGTTTCGGCCAGCTTGTACTTGAGCTACTCCGGGAAGGATAGAGATCGCACGCACGACGTCTTCAAATCCCCCCGGCAGTCTTCGGATTTCTTCTGCGGCGAGGGTTTGCACACTAATAGGCGCATCAGGTGTTTTTGTGAAGTACTCGCTCGTAACTGTTACCGCACCAACTTCAACAAGAGATTCAATTAATTCCACAACGATTTTTGTTTGTTTTCCCGCAGCGATAACGACATCGGTTTTTACTTTTGGTTCAAAACCGATGGAAAAAATTCTGACAACATACGTGCCAACGGGTATATTGTTAATTGTGAATGTGCCTTCTATGTCGGTAGCAGCTCCGATAGTTGTTCCCTGAAGTGTAACAGTTGCATTAATGATAGGCTCTTTTGTGATTGAATGCCGCACAACGCCAGTGAGTACACCTGTTTGGCGTTGTTGTGGTTGTTCTTGTGAGAAGCTTAGTGTAATTAGAAACGTTAGCGTTAAAATGATTTTGCTCATTTACGAAATTCTCCTTGCATTTCGCTCGATTAAACATTGCAAGAAAGCTGTACGTTCCTTTGTATTAATGTATTTTTATAGCCATTTCAATCTCATTTAACAATGTATTAACAAAATCTTTATGTTCCGGCTTCATTAACACACTTCTAAAAATTGTAGTGGTTGGTGCATCGACAACAAATTCGGGATAATGAGTTTGGATGCTGTGGGAATCAACAGTTACGGTGGCAAGATACAAGGGATGGGTTGGATGATTCATAAGGTGCCGAAATACGTTGGCGGTACATTTGGTGACTTCAGTAGCAGTAAATTTTTTAGTTCGTGGAAAATAAGTAACAATATCCAATTCTGGTTTTACAAATTCGCACAGCGTTGAGTTTTTGGTGAGTTGATCTGACCATTGCAGTGCTGCGGCGCGCGTTTTACGAAGAATTGCACCAAGACCATTGTGGGGCTGCAACGGAAAACATTGTAATGTTGCCCACAATGCCGCCGCCGCCGCACCGGGGCGTGAACACTCAAGTGATATTTCTCCGAGATGAAGTTCATGTGATGTGAAATAGGTATAGGGAGAATCGTGTTTGTAAAATTTTCCCACTTCCGGATTTTTGAATATGACACAACCGCAACCGTACGGTTGTAATCCATGTTTGTGCGGATCCACGGTAATGCTGTCGCATTCTTTTAACATAAGAAATGCATGATGAGCAATTATGGGTTCTTGGTCGTGTGCCAGCAACATAAAAAAACCGCCATATGCACAATCTGCATGAATGCGTACGCCGTATTTCTTTGCTATTGGCAGAATATCATGTAATGGCTCAATTTTTCCTAAAGCAGTTGTACCGATTGTGACGACAATTGTACCGATACCATGCCGGAGAATATCCTCCTCAATATTGTCGAACGAGTCCAAACAAACGTGTTTTGTACCAATGACCTCACACATTCGTTTGTGTGTGTAATGTGCTGAAGAAGAATACGCAATCGCTTTTTCCGGATGGATAGATTTGGAAATCCACAATGCCTCAAGATTGGCAATAGTACCGTTTGATGTAAGATGGCCGAGGTGCTCTGTATATCCAAACATCTGTGCCAGCTGTTGAACAACTTCGATTTCCATAGCGGCAGTGGCAGGACCGCCATCCAGCGCATGATTATTTGGATTGATTTGCATCGCCATAAGGTAGGCCGCAATGGCAATTTCATGAGGTGGCTTCAACATTTGGCCTGCATAGCGCGGGTGAAAAAATGGATAATTATTCCGTAATTTCTCTTCCAACGCAGAAAGTACTTCTTTCATTGTTTGTTCGTCAATTTGCACGGTGGTATCGTCATTGAATGCTTCCCAGCGCTGGCGGAAACGTTCTTGTGCATCGATGCTATGGTGTAGTAATCTATAAAAAGAGTCTTTTCTCATATGTATTTCCTTGAACCGTTGGGTAAGTTTTTCTTTAGAACAAATTTAATTGAACGATGGAGAAATATTCTCTATTTTGCAACATCAAAAAAGGATGACCAAGATTCATGCTAAACATCGCTGTTGAAGCCGCACTCGAAGCGGGGAAATTTCTGAAGTATAATGTCGGAAAGATAAAAAGTATTGAGCGGAAAAAGGGACAAGAAACCAATCTGGTGACGGAAATCGATAAACAATCCGAATCACTAATCATTCAAAAAATTCATCAGCATTTTCCGTCGCACGATATTTTGGGTGAAGAAAGCGGCGCACATGAACTGAAATCGGAGTACCGCTGGATCATTGATCCGTTGGACGGAACAACCAACTATACGCATGGTGTGCCAATTTACTCTGTCACCATTGGTATTGAATATAAAAAAGAAATTATTGCCGGTGTTATTTACGATCCCAATAACGATGAATTATTTTCTGCCGAGAAGGGAAAAGGAGCCTTTCTGAATGGAAAAAAGATTCGCGTATCGTCAACAGATCGGTTGATCAATAGTTTGCTCGTTACCGGTTTTCCGTACAATGTCAAAGAAAACCCTGACCATGTTGTTGATCATTTCGTACACTTTCTTCCGCTGGCGCAAGGCATTCGTCGGTTGGGCTCAGCCGCGCTCGATTTGGCATACGTTGCCTGTGGAAGATTTGATGGGTATTGGGAAGTATTTTTGAATCCATGGGATAAAGCCGCCGGAATACTGTTGGTGAAGGAGGCGGGGGGGATGGTAACAACCTTTACAGGAGATCAGTCAGATATCGTCTATACAGCAAACACACTGGCCACGAACGGGTTGATTCACGAGGATATGCTACATGTCCTCTGCAAGGACAGGGGAAAAACTTTTCAATAAAATGTAACAACATTGTAAGATAAATTGGAGTGGGGGCTATGAATAATCAACAACAAACAATTCTTTTAGTTGACGATGAACTAGATCTTCTGGAAGTCGTTTCGACTATTCTCACTATGGAAAATTACAATGTGAAAACGGCCAGTAATGTTTCCACCGCTATTGAAATACTGAACGATATAACTCCTGATCTCATTATTTCCGATATTACGATGCCCGGCAAATCTGGTTTTGATTTTTATGAATATGTCCGAACGCTTCCTCGTTTGCAACATGTGCCGTTTCTTTTTCTGAGCGCCCACAGCGACATTGCAAGTATCAAAATGGGGAAGGAGTTTGGTGTTGATGATTATCTGACGAAACCGGTTGATTTTCAACTGCTTCTTTCGACGATCAAAGGGAAATTAAAACGGAAAGAGCAAATCAACGAAGCGCTTGCGTTCCAAACTGATGAAATTAAAAATCAGCTCTTCCGGCTCATCTCGCATGAAATGCGCACGCCATTAACCGCAATACTTGGCACCACAGAACTTCTCTCCGATTCGAAAGAACAACTATCTCCGCAAGAGATGAAGTCATTCCTTGAAATGTTACAGAATAGTAGCAAACGACTTAACAGCATGGTGGATGATTTTCTGATGGCAATGAAAATTGAAACCGGCGAGTTATTTAAGGAAATTGGTAACAAAGAAGCGCGAATCAATCCCTACTTACTCAGCGCCAGCGTGTTGCGGGAGTGCGAATCAAAAATACAAGAGAGAAACATTGTTGTCGTCAACAATATCACTGATAAAGAATATACTATTGCTGCTAATGGCAACCATATTGAAAATATAGTGTTCCGCCTTGTTGATAATGCAGTGAAATTTTGTCGTGAAGGAGGAAAGGTATCACTCTCATTGCGTGAAGAGCAATCGTCGTTAACGTTTGTTGTTCAAGATGAAGGATGGGGAATACCAAAAGAGAAGCAGGGCTTGCTCTTTCATAAATTTCAACAAATAGACAGGGAAAAGAATGAACAACAGGGGGCTGGTCTTGGTTTGTATATTGCCAGCAAGTTGGCAGATGCTAACAACGCGCGTATTACGTTTGATAGTGAAGAAGGAAAAGGTTCGACGTTTTCTTTGACGGTACCGCTGATAGCATCGTAAGGCGATACACAATTTTTTCTAAAACTCTTCACCAGCAACACGTTGAATAGAAGCACCGAGAGCGGATAATTTTTTTTCAATCGCTTCATAACCGCGATCCAGATGATAGACACGCAGCACTTCAGTTACTCCTTCTGCTTTCAATGCGGCGAGAATCAGCGCCGCTGAAGCCCGCAAATCAGTTGACATCACTTTTGCCCCTTTCAGTTTCTTCACGCCACGAATCAAAGCAACATTCTCTTTCATCTCAATATCAGCACCAAGGCGAATGAGTTCGGGGACATGGTTGAAGCGATCGTGGTAGATGGTATCGGTGACACTGGATGCGCCTTTTGCAACAGTCATCAGTGCAATCCACTGTGCTTGCATGTCGGTAGGGAAGCCGGGATACACCGCTGTTGTTACATCAACTGGTTGTATCGTTTTTGGAGCAGATAACTCCACCCAATCACTGCCAATGGAAATTTTTGCGCCGGCATCTTCCAGTCGAGCGGTGAGTGCGGCAAAATGTTCGGGAATGACATTCTCTACTCTGATTTTTCCACCGCATAATGCGCCTGCTATCAGCATCGTACCCGCCTCAATTCTATCCGGAATAGTGTGAATGTTGGTGGGGCGAAGTTCATCGACACCTTCAATTTCCAGTGATGTAGTACCTATGCCGCCAATTTTTGCACCCATGGCAACCAACATCTCAGCCAGATTAGTAATTTCCGGTTCCATAGCAGCGTTCTCAATGCGCGTTGTTCCTTTGGCAAGCACCGCCGCCATTAAAATATTGCCGGTAGCGCCAACACTGGAAACGTTGAAGGCAATACGCGCTCCCTTCAATCGCTTTGCTTTTGCGATAATATATCCACGATCAAGTTCCACTGAAGCGCCTAATTTTTTCATTCCCTCAATGTGTAAATCAACTGGTCGTGGACCCCATGCACAACCGCCGGGAAGAGAGACTTTTGCTCTACCGTACCTTGCCAGCAGTGGTCCGAGCACGTAAATTGAAGCACGCATTTTCTTTACATGCTCGTATGGCGCTTCGAATTTGTTGACGCGAAAAGTATTCAGGGTAAGTGTTGATCCATTCCTTTCCAATGTAACACCCATCGATTGCAAGAGTTTTGACATGGTTGTTACATCACGAAGATCCGGCGTATTGTAGAGATCGTACTTACCGCTGGCCAGCAGTGTAGCAGGCATCAGTGCGAGTGAGGCATTCTTCGCGCCGCTAATATGCACTGTGCCATTCAGTTTTTTCCCGCCAGTGATAACAAACTTATCCATAACAAGTGAATACCTTTCGAAAAATTCTTCTGTGAATGTTGGTAAAATTCTCTGAAAAAACAACTACGCTAAATGATGGCGGAGTTTTTGCCGGAGAATGGACATTGCAGTACGCATGCGCGCTTTTACCGTGCCGAGCGGAAGGTGAAAATGTTCAGCAAGTTTGGATTGTGTAAAGCCGCGGAAGTATGCATACTCAATCAATTCCTTCTGCTCTTTTGAAAGTGAAGTAAGTGCGATAAGTATTTCTTCCTGTTGAGACGATAGAATGGCGCGATGTTCGGGATTGTGTGAGGTATCCACGGCAAAGTATTCATGATATCCTTCGATGTCGGATTCTATTCTACTGGCAAGGTAATTTTTCGAACGCAAACGATCGACGGCGCGGTTGCGGGCAATGCGTGTTAACCACGCGCCAACGGTTCCTAACTGATGATCGTACATTTCCGCATGTTCCCAGATTTTGATGAATACCTCCTGCAACACATCTTCTGCTTCCGCTTGTTCTTTAAGAATGCGAACGATGATGGAGTACAATACTGTAGCATGTTTGTCATACAACGCTGAGAGCGCGGACTGATCCCCTTCTGCAATCCGTTCCAGAAGTGCAACATCACTTGTCTGTTCGTCATTCAATAGTCGTGTCACGATTCTCTGCTAGTTTGTTGTCGGAGTTCCCAATAAATACATTGTACCGGTTGGTTGAGGAACGCCACCTTTTGGTTCTAATGTTACGGCAAATCCTGTTATCTTTTCTGTGCGTTTTATGGACGGTAATTCCATAACTTTAAAGTAATGTTCTTGTTGCTCAATTATTGAAAATATGCCCGCACTCACTGGTTTTTTCTTTTGGTCTAAATACCATAATTGGTAATCTTTGTCAGCAGATGATGAAGGCAACTTGGATACCTGCAAAATGGCAATATTTCGTTGTGGATCCCAAATGATTTTTCCGTATCCCTGTGGATTCACATCGAGACCATTCATCACCACCACTTCAAGAACAGGAGATTGAAGAATGTTGAGAATTTCATTCTTCTGGTCCAGTTCATTTTCAAGTGTGATAAGGCGCTGTTGCAATTCGGCATGAGTATTGTAGTTGAGGATTTGTTGGGTAAAATGTCGTTCCGTTTCTACATACATCAGATAAGCAAATGTTCCTAACTCGAACGCCAAAATCAATAACAGCACAGCAATGGTGAAACCAAAACGAGGATTTCCAAAACCAAGAGCAAGGGCTATGTGTTCAAAAAGAGCAGCAAGCGAAGAGAATTGTTTCTTGCTACCGTGAATTTTTTTCATCAACATCGCTTTAACGGAAGAAGAGGGAATTTCTTTTTTAACGCTGCTATTGAGTAGGTATGCTACGCCGATCGATTCAACAAAAATTTTTTTATAATCTTCGCCACCGTTGCGCAATCCTTCTTCAAACAGTGCACGCTCTTCTTCTTCCAAAGCGCCAAGAGCATAAGCGGCACAGAGTTCTTCAAATTGTTCTTTATCAGGGATCATTTCAATAACTACGAAAAATAACCGCGCTTGGATGTTGTATGCGCTGTCAGGTGATTTCAGGAAATAACGAAAACTATTGTTGAAGGATTACAACCACTTAAAGATACGGCATACTGCAGCATTCCGCAATTGTCGTATCAGTTAATTTTTTTTGAAGAAAAGACGTGCGATGGGAATTTCGATGCACGTAATAAGTATACCGATACTTGTTGAACTGATCAGCGTCATCAGCGCCTGCGCGAAAGAAGAATTGATGGAACGGTTTTGCTCCATGAATGCTTCTATTTCATCGTCGGTCGCGCCACCGAGAATTAACTTTTTGCGTTGCCATTCAAGTGTTGTTTCAATCCAATGCGGATTGATGTAGGTCGAATAGATTAACAGAAATATGGTAAAAAGAATAGCGGAGTAGAGTGCAATACGAAATCCGATATTGATGCCGTCCAAAAAACGAAGCGGCATATGAGTGGTGGATTGATACTCATCCATTGCTACATAAATAAAGATAATCGGAAACAGAATGGTTACGAACCCGCTGTATTGCCCTATTTCCGGTGAAGTCGTGTGGAAGCCCAATGCATACTCCAGTAATGTCCAGAGAGACATTGCCAATGCACAGAGAACTCCGTAGAACATTTCGGGTGATGATTGTTTCATTTTTGTATATTCGATCGAAGCAGTGCTGAAAGATTTCCCACAAGAATTGTTGCCAGACAACCAATGAGTGTATGCCAGGTAAAATCTATGGTAGTGGAGGATAGCACCACAATCATCGTTACAATTCCTGCAACGAAACCGATATACGCATCACGTTGATCGGTGTGTTTAAATAATAGCCCGAGGAAAAATGTCCCGAGCAGTCCGCCGTAGGTAAAGGAAGCGATCTTTAGCCCAATTTCCACGACAGGATTTTTTGAATCGGTAAAAAGCATTGCGCCGCCGATGAGCAATACTCCCCACAGCAGAGTGAATCGTTTCGACCATTTCACCTCAGTTTGTGCGTCGAGATTTTTTCCTTTTGCGGTAAATTTGAAAATGTCCAAAAAGGTAGACGACGCAAGTGAACTGATAGATGACGACAGCGTACCCATTGCTGAAGCCAACACGCCTGCTACCACCAATCCGGCAATGCCAGTGGGGAGGTTTTCAACAATGAATTTTGGAAAAATTTCATCCGACGACGTCAGCCCTAACTGTTGAAAGGGGATGCCATTGTAGAACGCATACAGGCACAAACCAAGCACTAAAAAAAATGCAAATTGAAGAACAATGACTATTGCGTCGAGCATCAACGCACGCTGGCTATCCCATCTCGATTTACATCCAAGCAGACGTTGAACAAGCAGTTGATCCGTTCCGTGTGACGCCATTGATAAAAATGTTCCGCCAAGTAATCCCCCCAGCAATGTGTAGGGTGAAGAAAGGAATTCCATCAATGAGTTTCCTGTTGTCAGATTAAGTATCGAAAATTTATTGTTGCCGTTTTGTGTTGCAAAGAAAACAACATCGTTCCATCCGTTCGGTAGGTGATTCAAAATCAACATCATTGAAGCGGCAGCGCCGCCGAGATAAATAAACATCTGCACAACATCCATTGCTACAACTGCTTTCAATCCTCCAACATACGTGTAGATGAGGGTGAAAATTCCGATGATGAAGATGCTTGTAGCATAATCGTAGCCGGTGATTAAATGAACAGGAATTGCCGTTGCAAACAGTCGCACTCCGGAAGCAAGCACGCGGGTAATAATAAATACCGTCGAGGTGAATTTGCGAAGCGACATCCCGAAACGTTTGCCGAGAAAGTCGTATGCGGTTTCAAGATCTCCTTTATAGTATGCTGGAATGAAAATGAGACTGACCAGCAATCGCCCCAGAAAATAGCCGCCGGCCAGTTGGAGAAAATGCATATTACTTTTATAGGCAAGTCCTGGAATGCTGATGAACGTCAGCGTACTAGTTTCACTGGCGACTATCGAAAAACCAACAGACCACCAGGACATTTCTTTGCCGCCGAGGAAATAATCTTTTGACGAACGCTGTTTGCGACCGATGTACATTCCGATAACCGTCACTCCGAGCAGATACACGGCGACGATAGCATAATCAAGAATAGAAAAACCCATAGGTGAGACAGAGCGTTAGCGTGTTACCTTGTACCGCCATTCATCGTTGATGGCAACACATTCGACGCATGGTTGTTTAGTGAGTAGAATACTACGAATGGATGAATTATAGGTCAATTTTTTTGGGCCTTTGCAACAGTATCATACAGTTGGAATACTTTGTCGAGTTGAGAAATTTTCAGCATCGACAACACTTTTTTGTGTACTCCCACCAATTTTACCTGTCCGCCATTCTGGCGCATCTGTCGCTCGGCAATCAGTAGTGCACTCAGCCCACTTGAATCACAGAACTCGACTTCAGAAAGATCGACAATTAACGATTTCAACTGCGGTCTGCACAGCAGGATGAATTCTCCCTTCAACTCAGGCGAAATCGAAACGTCAAGTTTGCGCTCCTTAATCGTTAGCACTGCGGTGGTACCGTTTTTTGTAACATCGAATTTCATAAGCACTCCTAAAACATAGATAATGTGCGAAACAATTGTTCATATCGTGATTTCGGGTTCCTGTTGGGAGGTGATTGTATTTGAAAATTATAAAATGCATCGGCATGCTGTTTCACAAAACCGACTTTAATGTATGCATCTACTGCGCGACAGAGGTACGCCGCTATTGGAACTACTGTAAAGTTGAGGTCTACTAATAGATCAAAACGTTGACTGAGAAGACGCTGGAGAACCGTTTGCTTTGGAAGGAAGAACATATTAGTCTGTTCTTTTCCTGCCGGAACAATAGTAGTTTGCGCAAATGTTTGTGCTAATTCTTCGTTTGCGTCGGGTACTACAAGAGTCATTCTGTTGCCGTAAAATTTTTCACGCAGTAAACGGACAAACGGGAGCGCAATAGGATAGTAGTTCTGATGTTCCGGCAAGATTACCAGCGCAGTGCGGGCATTGGTAAACGCATTCGAGAAGTGAACAGATTTCGCCGCTTTCATGCGAACAAAGAAGCGAACTGTTGTAACTCCGATATTTCGTCTGAGTGTTTCGAGCATGGGGGATCGTTTCTTCGCCTGTAAAGTGCAAAAGGTTTTTGAGAATTGCAAGAACAGCAGAGTATTTGATTTGCAGAAAATTACAAAGCGGATGTGCAGACTTGAAATGTATTCTGAAACAATCAGTGGTGTGTGCGAAGCGTGACGCTTATTTCAACATCTTTAAGAACTCTTCTTCCGAAAGTGTTGGTATGCCCAACGCTTTTGCTTTTGCTAATTTTGAGCCGGCATCTTTTCCAACAATAATGTAATCTGTTTTTGTAGAAACACTTGAGGCGGTTTTTCCGCCGAGCGATTCAATTTTTTCTTTCGCTTCGTCGCGGCTCATGCTTTCTAAACCGCCGGTAAGTACAAATGTTTTACCGGCAAACGGTGAATCAGTACTGACCTTTTTCTTTTCCGCTTTCATGTGCACGCCGGCTTTTGCAAGTCGATCTATCAATTGGCGGGAATGTTTGTCGTTGAAAAACCGAACAACACTTTCAGCAATTCTTGGTCCAATTCCTTCCACAGACTCTAACTCTTCCTGCGTTGCACGTTGTAATTGTTCTATGGAAGGGAAATTGTCGGCAAGGAGTTTTGCCACCCCTTCGCCCACAAATCTAATTCCGAGTCCGAATAGCACGCGGTGGAATGGTAACCGTTTACTTGCTTCAATTCCGTCTAAAAGATTCTGCGCGCTTTTTTCTCCCATCCGCTCTAACGACGCAATTTGCTCTTTTTTCAAATCATAAATATCGGCAACATTGTGAATGAGTCCCTGTGAAACCAGTAGGTCAATAATTGCTTCCCCCAGTCCTTCAATATTCATCGCGCGTCGTTGTGCAAAATGTTCAATTCGACCTCGCACTTGTGCCGGACATTCAAAATTTTCACAGTAGTATGCTGCTTCACCTTCGGGCCTAAAAATTTTTGAACCGCATTCGGGACATTTGGTGGGAAATTTAAAAGGAGAGGAGTTTTTTGGACGTTTGCTGATATTGACGCCGCTTACTTTTGGGATAACATCTCCCCCTTTTTCCACATACACTGTATCGCCGATGCGAATGTCGAGTTCTTTGATGTAATCTTCGTTATGCAGTGTGGCCCGGCTAACGGTAGTGCCGCCGACGAACACTGGTTGTAATTCCGCCACTGGCGTTATTGTTCCCACTCTGCCGACTTGCAGTGTTATATCCTTGAGTATAGTTTCAACTTTTTCTGCAGGGTATTTATACGCAATAGCCCAACGTGGACTTTTCGCTACTGCTCCTAATTCTTCTTGCTGTGCCAGCGAATCAACTTTTACCACCACGCCGTCAATATCATATGGAAGTGAAGCGCGTTTCATACCCCACTCATCGCAGTACGCTTTTACTTCGGCAATAGTGTTGCAGAGACGAATATGTTCATTAACGACAAAACCAAGTTTTTTGAGTAGTTGCAGATTTTCGTAATGACTTCTTAATGGAATGTCTGTTGTACGCAAGTAGTAGGCAAACATACTGAGTTTGCGCTGAGCAACAATTTTCGGGTCTTGAAGTTTCAGAGTGCCGGAGGTAGAATTCCGCGCGTTAACGAAAGTCTTTTCACCCAGTTCTTCCTGCCGGCTGTTCATTGCTTCAAAATCTTTTTTTGTCATAAAGATTTCGCCACGCACTTCGAAATTTTTTGGCAAGCCACGACCTGAAGGAACCCGTAGAGGAATGGAGCGAATGGTTTTCAGATTGTTAGTGATATTGTCTCCTTGTGTTCCGTCTCCGCGTGTTGCTCCACGAATAAAAATTCCATCGCGGTAGAGAAGACTGATGGCAACGCCGTCAATTTTCAGTTCTGCGACAAACCGGTATGGCTGACCACCGAGCAGTTCCTTTACGCGTCTATCGAAATCCAGTAATTCTTCTTCGCTGTACGTATTTGCCAGCGAAAGCATCGGCACTTCGTGTGTAACGGTCGGAAATTCTTTTGTCGGCTCGCCGCCTACCCGTTGAGTGGGAGAATCCGGAGTTATCAGTTCCGGGTACTGCCGTTCCAGTTCAATCAATCGTTGCATCAATTGATCATACTGGTAATCCGAAATTGTCGGTTGCGACAGCACGTAGTAGCGGTAGTCGTGTTCGTGTAGTTCTTTGCGAAGTCGTTCGGCTTCTTTACGTATGTCGGCAGGTACGCTCACTGTTTGAGGTCTTTTGCTGTGATACGAAGCTGGCGAATTTTTTCACCTTTCTTTCCCAAAGGTTGAAGTTGAACATTGTTGAGATACAATGTTATTGCCGATGCGTCATCAGTAGAAAAACGAAATTCATTTTTTGCACTGTAAGTACGGTATCGTCCTTTCAACAGATATCCCGTTCTCGGGGGAAGTGAATCCCTGATGATAGTTATCCAAACAGAATCTGACGCTATGACGCGAAGAAAAAGAGATTCGGGTTCTGCAGAAACCGTTGTAGCGACCGTCGTGGTATCGAGAGTATCTGTCGTTACCGGTACCTTATTTTTTTCCTGTTCCTTTATTACTTCACGAAACGGTGTTTCTACAGTATGGGTATTGTTTGTCGAAGAACTAACGGAATCAAAAAGGTATAAACCAAATAACGCTGCAATGGCAATAAAACCGACTATCATTACAGCGTGACGTCTCTTTTTCTCTTGTTCTATTTGTTTGTGTGTTTCAGGAGATGTATTGAACGTTGTTGGTGGCTCAGTAGTGGAAGAAAGCTCGGAATATTTTTTTGACACAAGCAGGTCGTATTTGTGCAACACTTCTGATGCGCTCAGCCCTATTGTTTCAGCATACGATTTAATGAATGCCCGAAGATATGCCTCCGGAAGAACGTCGAATGCTCCTTGTTCTATGGCTTCGAGGTATTTGATATTGATGCGTGTTTTTTTGGCAATCTCGGCGAGAGTAATTCCTCTGGCTTCCCGTTCTTTCCGTAGTTCGTCAGAAAATGTGTTCATGGAGTTGATTAAGAGTCTTGTTTTATGAAAGATAAAAAAAATAGAGGCGGGCTACAACGTTTGAGGTGGAAGATTATGACGGTGCCTCCAGCACCTCGCGAACTTTTTTTGACAACTCTTCAATTTTGTATGGTTTTTGCAGAAAACCATCAACTTCCTTCGCAAAGTTATCCGTCCCTAAAATATCATCGCTGTAGCCGCTGGAGATAATAATTTTGCACCGCGGATATTTAGCTTTGATTTTTTGAAACACTTTCTTTCCGCTCATCTTTGGCATGTTCATATCAAGAATGACGAGATCAAACCTCCGTCGTTTGGAAAGAAGAGACAGCGCTTCTTTTCCTTCAGATGCGACAGTTACCTGATAGCCGAGGTCTTTGAGCATCGTTTCCAGTGTGATACGGACAAACTGTTCATCATCAACAATAAGTACTGATTCCGATCCGCCGATGATTGTTTTTTTTGATGGATCAAAAATTTCTGTGGGAACATTATCATGGAGAGGAAAGGTGAGAATAAATGTTGTTCCTTTTTGCACTTCGCTGGTGAATGACACAGAACCGTTGTGCGAGCGTACTACGCCATACACCACGGAGAGCCCGAGTCCTGTTCCTTTTCCTTGTTCTTTCGTTGAAAAGAACGGAACGAAAATTTGCTGTTGCACTGTTTTTGTCATTCCAATGCCGTTATCGGTGATTTTAATTGTCACGGTGTGTTCAATTGTTGTATCGACAATCGTTTCAATAGTAAGCGTGCCGCCGTTTGGCATTGCATCACGTGCATTAATGAAGATATTCAGCAACGCTTGTTGTATCTGTCCTTCATCGCCATTAATAATGGCAGGAGTGGTGGAAAAAATTCTCGAAATTTCGATCAACGGCTTCACACTTGGTTCAAAAATCCGCAAGGTTTCTTCCAACACGTTGTGAAGGTCGATGGGATGAAATTCTACAGGTGTTCTGCGTGCAAATGTGAGTAATTGGTTGGTCAGCGATTTACCTCTAGTGGATGCTGTTTCAATGATATCAACAAACGGATACAATTTGTTGTTTTTTGACATTCGTCGACGCATAATCGATGCGGCGCCCATGATGGAGGTGAGAATGTTGTTGAAATCGTGTGCGATGCCACCCGCAAGATTTCCGATGCTGTCGATCTTCTGCGCTTGCATAATTTTTTGTTCGAGGCGTTTCTTTTCGGTTATATCGCGCACCAAACAACGCATCAGCACTGGTGTACCCTGCTCATCGTACACTAACGACGTATTGACCGAAACATCGAGCAATGTGCCGTCTCGTTTAATCATTTGTTCTTCGCTTCCTCGGATTTCCTGTCGATGTTTAAATGCATTTTCAATCATTTCTTGAATCTGTTGCTGCATTTCCTTCGGGTACAGATAGGTGAGCGGTTTGCCGACGAGACTTGTTTTTTCATAGCCAAGCAACTGTGCTTCTGTACGGTTGCTACTGACGATGATACCGTCCCGATTCACTATGTGGTACATATCGGGTGAGTTTTCAAATAGGTCAACGTATCGTTCTTCGGATTCTCTCAACTTATCAAAAAGGTGAGCATTGTTAAGCGCTACACCGATTTGGTTGCTGAACGCTGAGATAAGATTGGTTTTACGTTCCGGGAAAAAATCTTTTGACGTACTTGCCAGCAGTAATACGCCTTCAAATCTACCGGCAACTTTTAAAGGAACAGATACCCACGAGCCGATATCCAGGCGTTGAATTGTTTCGTGAAAGAGGATACCATCGGTACTATTTGTTTCTTCGTTTGTTCTAATCTCTGAAATCCACTCTAAAAATGTTTTTACCGACAGCATTTTATCGGAAAAGAACCCCGTTGTTGCCCCGTAGGAATTTTTCAAGACAAGTCGTTCGCCCTGCAACACGTAGAGCCAGCCATACTCCGATTTGACAACGTTTGTCACACTCTGCAGAATGTTGCCGAAGATGTAGTTGAGGTTGATAGATTTGCTGACGACTTGCGAAACGGTATTTAACGCTTCAAGTTCACGGCGTTGCTCTTCCAACTGTCTGCCGTACTTCAACGAAAAATAGACACTGGCAAACCCAATGATGCCCACCGTGAGAATACTGACGAAATCGAGAAACCCCAGTTCTTTTTGGAGAAGAATGTTGGCGGCAATGATTGTTACCATGATAACGACCACGGCAGTGGAGGCAACAATCTGCGCTTGTTCAACGAGTCCAAGGTTAAAGGTAAAGGAACGGAGTCGTTGAAAGATTTTTTTCATTGGATATACAAATCTGTTATGTGTCATACAATGACGTTGAAGCGTTGCATCATTGTCATTCTAAACTGCGTCGCAGTTCACGGGACCGGCGAAGTTTTCCTTCTACGGTAGCCAGCAGCATCTCCGCATCAATTGGTTTTGTTAGGTAATCGTCGGCGCCGAGCTTTTTTCCTGTTCGGATAAGCACATCCTGATCGAGTGCGCTTAAAAAGATAAACGGTGTTGCAAGAAATTTATCGATGGAACGGAATCGTTCGTAAAATGCAAAGCCGCTCATATGTGGTTTGGTAAAGTTGACGTCACATAGCACAATATCCGGCGTCATAGTGTCGAGAAGATTGAGCGCTTCTTCTCCGGAAACGGCAGTGAAACAATAATATCCCGCGTCATTCAGCATGCTTTTGATAACCTCTAAAAATGCTTCATCATCATCCAAGACTAATACCGAACCTTTTGCCTGTAACGATTGAATCAATTGAAGAATCTTCGGTTCAAGGATACGCTGTTCCTGTTCAGTGATGTGAAATTGCTTGCGGAGCGGTTCAAAATTTGTTATTCCTTTTCGCCACGCCTCGCGAATAGCGTTCATATAACAACTGATGCGAACCGTTGTTTCGATATCGAGATGCTCTTCAGGTGTGATGGCAAATGTTTCCCGCATTGAATCAATGCGTCCTTGTTCTTCATCGGAAATGAATCCGTCTTTCCAAATTTCCATCAGCAGTGTACGATACGCTTCCAACGCTGCGGCGGTGCGTTTTATTGTTTGATGTGGCATTGAACGTGGTGCAACAGTTGCTTGCTGAGGTTTTAATGCCGCAACCGGTTGCGCAGATGTTGCTCGTTCAGCAGAAGGCGGTTGTGCAAGCTCTGCCGGTTTTGCTTCGTTTGCCTTCCGTTCCGCTTCTTCACGCGAGAAACCTTGTGCTTCCATTAACGAAATGACTCGCTCTTTGTACGCTTTTGCATACACGTTTTTTATATCAAGTTCAAAAATCCTGTTGATATATCGCATCGCTTCGTCGAACTTGCCGCTCTTAATTTCTTTGTCGGCAGTGCGAATAAGATCAGCGATGATTTTTTGCTTTTCAATCATACACTTCCATGCTCCATTAATTCTTTCATCACTGCCTCACGCGCAACAGTCATTGGGAACGGGGTTCTGGTGAACAATTCAAATGCTTTTGCTCCTTGCCCGAGCAGCATTGCTACTCCATTGATTGTTGTTGCCCCTGCCTGTTCGGCGATGCGCAATAACGCTGTGTTTATTGGATTATATACAACATCGAACACAATGTGACTGCGATGAAGTTTTACCTGCTGTGGAAGTGGGTGAGTGTTGATGTACGGTTTCATTCCCAGCGATGTGGTATTGATAATGAGTACCGCACTTTCAATGATGCTTTGCGCCGATTGTTCGTTAGTTAAAAAACGAAATTGCGTTGTAGGAAATCGTTGGCTGAATTCATTGGCAATTGCCTGTGCATGTTCAGCTGTGCGGTTGATGAGAGTAATTGTTGCCGGAGTAAAATATTTAGCAAGCGCATACACGGTTGCCCGCGTTGCGCCGCCGGCGCCGAAAATGACAACGTTACTCTCTTTGATGTTTTTCTTGTACTGTGTTAATGACAGAACGATACCGTCTACATCGGTGTTATACCCGATGAACTTGCCGCCATCATTTACAATTGTATTGACTGCTCCGATAATAGAAGCATCTTCGGTAACCTCATCAATAAGTGAAATGACAGATTGTTTATACGGCACTGTAACATTTGCTCCTTTGAAATTCATTGCGCGCAGGGCAGCAATAAGATGTGGCAGCATATCAGGAATAACATCCATCACACCGTAGGTGTAATTTAACTGTAATGATTTGAATGCAGCGGTGTGCATTATCGGAGAAAGCGTATGAGACAACCGATGACCGATAATTCCGAGCATGTATTGATCTTGTTGATAACTCTGTGTTGTCATGGTAATTCAATATACTTGAAAAGAAATAAAAAAACCTAATTCTACTGAATTAGGTTTTTTTATTGTGAGGATTGAAAACCATTAATTGTTACGATTGTAATAAAGCGGCGAATTCTTTGATTGATTTTACTCCTTTGAACTCTATTTCCATTTTCTTGCGGAGCTCAGGGTTTAGTTTTAACGCCATTTTTAGTGATTCAACGGCATCCAGATTTCGTTCCATCACAAACAGTACTTTTGCTCTGCAGTAGTATGAATCAGCAAATGTATCTTTCAATTCGATGGATTTGTTTAAGGCTTTCAGGCTTTCCTTTAAGTAGCCCATAAAGAACAACGTATCGCCATAATCGTACCACGCCTCATAATTATCTGGTGAAAGTTGCACAACCATTTTGTAACTCAGCAGACATTCTTTGAATTTTCCGAGATTGAATTCTGCATCAGCTTTTGCGTACCACAGTTCGGGATATTCCCGGCAAATTTCAAGGGCGTGATTATAGTCATTTAATGCTTTGCGATATTGTTCCATTGCATCGTAGCAACTGCCGCGACCGAAATATGATTCATAATGTTTGCTATCGTACCGAATGGCAAGCGTGAAACATTTTATTGCTTCCTGAAAATTACCTAACTCTTCGTAGGCATTTCCCAAATTATGCAAGGCGGGTACATCTTTCGGTTCGTAGCGCAGTGTTTGTTTATAACATTCAATGGCTTCTTCTAACCGACCAAGCAACGCCAACACATTTCCTTTGTTGTACCATGCCGCAGGAAAATCTTCTTTAATTGCAAGAGCCATATCATAACTGTCGAGCGATCGCTCATGCATACCTAACCTATTTAACACAATGCCGCGGTTGTACCATGCATTGAGATTATAGGGGTCAAGATCAATATGCTTGTTATAGTATTTCAGTGATTCTTCTGCACGATCCATTAAATCGTAACAAAAGGCAAGTTCGAACAAAATATCAGGATTTTCCGGTTCTTCTGATTCTAAGAACAGAAGTATTTCCAGCGCTTCATCCAGACGATCCATTTTCTCCAAAATCACTGCTTTATTCAGCAATGCTTCAGTGTCGCCAGGATTGAGAATTAACGCTTGTTCAAAATCTTGCAACGCTTCTTCGTTGCGATTAGAATTGTCGAGTGTAATACCTCTGTTGATGTAGAGATCGCTATCATTTGGGTTTAATTGAATTGCATGATTGTAGCACTCGAGCGCTTCGTCGTATCGGTAGAGGTTATTGAGAATCATCCCTTTTTTCATCCATCCGTCGGAAGAATAGGGAGCACATTCGATGAGTTGGGTCGCAAATTCGAGCGCTTCGTTGTATTTTTCTTTTTCAAAATAGTAATTAATGATCTGTTCCAACGCTTCGATGTTCTTTAGTCCGTTTTCTCCCCGTCGGAGCAATTCTTTGAAACGCTCGATATCGTCTGCCCTGTCTCTACGCGGAGAAGAATCCCCTTCAAAATCATCATCAAAATTATCGTGGTCGTATGTGGACATTGTGAACTGCGGTTGTGAATGAAGGAAAAAACTTACTTTAATTAACAAAAAATGAGGGCTGAAGTCAACAATTCTGTTGTTAACAATTTATTTTCTATGAAAAATGCTTAAAATAAACGAAATTACAACTGTTTGCATTTCCTGAATTCGGTCATTACCTTTGTTTCAACCATTACTTGAAGGAAATTTTGTGACTCATCAACGAATCAAAATTACCAGACTCTCTGATACAACCAGCGATATTCCTTTACCCGCCTACGCCACTGATGGTTCTGCAGGAATGGATATTTATGCGGCTGTAGAACAAGACATGGAAATTAAACCGGGAGAAACAGTGTTGATTCCGACAGGTTTTTCTATTGAATTGCCTCATGGCTTTGAAGCACAAATTCGTCCGCGAAGCGGATTGGCAGTGAAACATTCGATTGGAATTATGAACTCTCCCGGTACGATTGATTCTGATTATCGCGGTGAGGTAAAAATCATCATAACTAATTTTGGTAAACAGAATTACACCATTCGTCGTGGTGATAGAATTGCACAAATGGTTATTGCGCGTTACGAACGGATTGTGTGGGAAGAAGTGCATCAACTGTCTGAAACGTCACGGGGAAGTGGTGGATTTGGAAGCACAGGTATTTCTCAATAAAAAATGGAACACACTATGCCGAGATACAAGAAAGAATCCCGAACCGTTCAGAAGACTGGCACTGAACAAAGCTCTGCGGTCACTGCTTCACCGCTGGATGTTGTAGTTATTACTGCCGGTTTAGTGTTGTTAATTGCACTATTGTATAAACTGGAACAATTTATGTCGCCAGTGTTAATTTTCGGGGTCATCATTGCGTTGCTGTATCCGTTACGTGCTAACAGCGTGGCAAAAAATATCATGATGCTTGCCGTTGCATTGTTTGTTTTGTGGTTCTTCTATACCGTAGAGGAAATTCTTGCGCCATTTATTCTTTCTTTGTTTTTTGCGTACTTACTGCATCCAATTGTCACGAAATTAGAAACGGCGTGGAAAATTCCCCGGTGGTCGTCGGCAGTGTTTATCATCTGTTGTGTGATTGCTGTTGTCATTATTCTTTTTGTGCTTGGTTTGCCACACATTATTGCACAGTTTGAAGGAATCTTGCAGGCAATCGGTACTATCTCAAATCAATTTGTTGAATGGGTGCTTGATGGTAGATTGATCAAAGCATTACGGAAGTATGGTGTCTCCCCTGAACAATTGCGTCAAATGCTTACTACTACTATTGCCCCACGGGTGGAAGACATATTAAAAGGATTGCTTAAAGGAACATTCGGCATTGTAAGCGGATTGCAGGTGGTTGTATCGGGTATAGTAAACATTGTCATCATTCCATTCCTTACATTTTTCTTGTTAAAAGACTTTCCACTTGTTCGCCGTCGCATTAAAATGATGATTCCTAAAAAACAACGTGAGCATTCAATACAATTCTACCATCGTGTAGATGAAATTCTCGGACGGTATATTCGCGGCACTACCATCATCGCAATTTTCGATGCGTGTGTGGTTTCAATCGGACTTTCTGTTATCGGTATACAATATCCAATTGTATTGGGTATTCTCTCAGGATTGCTCTTTTTCGTACCGTATTTTGGATTCATCACTATTCTTTCAGTTTCAGCATTTGTAGCATCGCTGAGTATGGGAACGTTGCCGTTGCCGGTGATTACCACAGTATTGTTTTTAGCTACATTGCATATCATTGAAGTATACGTGCTTACACCATATTTCATTGGCGAGAAAATTGGCTTGCATCCGGTTGTTCTCATTCTTTCATTGTTTTTGTTCGGCTATTTCCTCGGCTTCATCGGTCTGCTGATTTCAATACCGGCGGCCGCCATTATTATTGTCTCGGTAAAAGAATGGGAAGCCAACAGAAAAAAAGAGATACAGCAGGAGGGTGTTGAGTAGTATGGCTGGGACGTTGTTCCTTGTTGCAACACCCATAGGCAACTATGCGGATATGACCTTCCGTGCAATTGATGTGCTGAAAAGTGTTGATATTGTTGTATATGAAGAGCGAAAAGAAGGAGGGAAATTGCTTCGCCATTTCGGCATCGAAAAACCGGTAGAGAGTTTAAATGAACACAACGAATCGGCGGCAACATTTATCATCCTCGATCATTTAAAGAACGGGAAAAATATTGCGCTTATTTCAGACTCAGGAACGCCGGTCTTTTCTGACCCGGGACAATTACTGGTTCGTAAAGCGGTGGAATTGGGAATCAAGATTGTTCCCATCCCGGGAGCGTCATCACTAATGCCGGCGTTGACTGTGTCAGGATTTTCTATTGACCAGTTTGTGTATTACGGCTGGCTTTCTCCCAAGCGGCCACGACGCATTGCTGAGTTACAGCAGTTGAGAAAGGAACAGCGCACAATCGTGCTCATGGATACTCCCTACCGTCTTGTTGCCTTGTTGAAAGATATCGCCGCTGTTTTTGGCACAACTCGCCGCATCTGTGTTGCATTTGATTTAACGATGCCCGATGAAGAAATTTTTCACGGAACAGCACCGGAGCTTGCTTCAAAATTTGAACGCGAGGAACGCAAGGGTGAATTTGTTGTAGTCATTGAAGGGAAATGAAAACGAATGAAATCACTTCATCTTACTTATCAACATTTTCATGCGCCGGAAATTTACGGTGACTATTGGTTTAACTCGCAACCGCTGCAGATTCGTGAATTACACGGAAGGCCGGTTCTGCTTTTTTTCTGTGATTGTTACTCGCCGCTGTCGTTGCAACTGGCGCCTCTGATAAACGGTCTCCATGCTCTCTACTTCGAATATGGTTTGACTTGTATCGGCATTCATTCACCGGAATTCGATTTCGGCAAAGATCCGCGAAATGTTCAGCAGTGGATAAAGAAAGACCTTGTATTATTTCCCATTGTGACCGACAACCAACGCTCAATTACAGAAGCATATAGAATTTCTTCTATACCATCAATTTGTTTGATAGACAATAAAGGTGAAGTTTACGACACGATTTCTCACGCATTTACTCCCGAACGAATTGAACGATCGGTGCAATTCTTACTTCGCCAATCTGGTTATAGAGGTGAACTGCCGATACTGCTGAATCCAGCCCTTGATACTCAATATTTAATGACCGGAGAAATTGTGCGTGAAATTTTCACCGGTTATCACCATGGTGCGCTTGGCAATCCGGAAGGATACAATCCCGAACTTCCCTCGGAGTATGTTGATCCAAAATTTTACTTCGACGGAAAATTCTATGCGCACGGCATTTGGCGCGCAGAGCGTAATGCGTTTGTTTTTGAATCTGCAACGGATGATGCATACCTCATTTGCAAAAGCGAAGGTGATGAAACCAGCATTCTCATTAGCAGTGCTGTAAAAACAACGGTGACCATTGAGAGTGACGATGAGCCGCTTCGCATTGTGAACATTGGCAACGATGTGCAGAAGGATAAACAAGGAAACACATTTATTACGGTGGAAGAACCAAAAGTCTTTTCAATTCTGAAACAAAACAATGCTGAATCACACACACTAAAATTTACGCCGAAAGCCGCAGGGGTCAGTTTTTACGTTATCACGTTTGAAACACGACCATCCAACTACGGTGAGCCCATCGAAGCCACAATTCGTAATAACTGATTGTTTTTATGACAACACGCGTAACCTCTCTGTTGAACATTCAAGTTCCAATCATTCAGGCGGGAATGGTGTGGGTTTCCGGATGGAAACTTGCAGTAGCAGTTGCTAATGCGGGAGCACTCGGACTCATTGGCTCCGGTTCAATGAAGCCCGACCTTCTTCGTGAACATATCCAGAAAGCAAAAAAAGCAACAAGCAATTCATTCGGTGTCAACATCCCGCTTTTACGCGGCGATGTTGAACAGTTGATTGACGTTGCAATGGAAGAAGGAGTAAACATTGTCTTTACTTCTGCGGGTCATCCGGGGCGTTACATCGAAAAATTCAAACAACATCATTGCATCGTTGTTCACGTAATTGCAAATGTAAAACAAGCATTAAAAGCACAAGAAGTTGGCTGTGATGCTGTTGTTGCCGAAGGATATGAAGCCGGTGGACACAACGGTATTGATGAAATTACCACGCTCGCACTTGTTCCTCAAGTTGTTGATGCGGTGGATATTCCCGTGATTGCCGCAGGTGGAATTGCCGATGGTCGTGGAATGTTGGCGGCATTTGCGCTTGGCGCGGAAGGTGTTCAGGTTGGAACTCGTTTTGCCGCAACGGTTGAATCTTCCGCTCATGAATTCTACAAGCAAAAAATTGTTGAAGCAAAAGATGGAGACACAGTACTGACGTATCACAACATCCTTCCGCTGCGGGCGCTGAAAAATCCGTTTATGATACAAGTGCAAAAAGAAGAAACTGAAAAGGGAATGACGCGCGAGCGGATGCTGGAACTCCACGCCAAAGGAAGAGAACGGAAGGGAATTTTTGAAGGAAATTGGGAAGAGGGGGAATTGGAAATGGGACAAAGCGCCGGTCTGGTGAAAGATATTATTCCTGCCGCCGAGGTGGTGCAACGAATGATGAGAGAATTTGAAGAAGCAAAAAAACGAATTATTAACTTGTAATCTACTATAGTCATTTTTATGGAGCCGTCATGAAAAAACTTATTCCATTTCTACTTGTTCTCTTTTCTTTTTCCTTTGCACAAAAATCCGATACGCTCAAGTCATCAACATTTGCCGGATTGAAATTTCGCTCTGTTGGTCCTGCTATTGTCGGGGGCAGAATTATTGATTTTGCCGTCCATCCCGACAATCGTAGTACGTATTATGTTGGTGTTGCCTCCGGCGGCGTGTGGAAAACAACCAACGGCGGAACAACCTGGACCTGCGTATTTGAAAATGAAGGTTCATACTCCATCGGTTGTGTGAAATTAAATCCGGAAAACCCTCACGAAGTGTGGGTGGGAACCGGCGAATTGAATAGTCAGCGAAGTGTTGGCTATGGTGATGGATTATATAAATCTGAAGATGGTGGAAAGTCATGGAAGAAGATGGGACTGGAAAAATCTGAACATATCTCGGCAATTGTTTTCGATCCACGCAACGCAAAAACAATGTACGTTGCCGCGCAGGGTCCATTGTGGAAAGAAGGCGGGGATCGCGGTTTGTACAAATCAACCGATGGCGGAGTGACATGGAAAAATCTTTTGAAGCCGAGCGAACACACTGGAGTTTCCGATATTGTTCTCGATCCGCGTAACCCTGATGTGTTGTATGCTACAACATATCAGCGCCGCAGACATTTTTGGTCTATGATTAACGGTGGGCCGGAAGGATCAATCCAAAAATCAACTGATGGGGGAACAACGTGGAAGAAATTAACCAACGGACTTCCCTCGGGCGATCTTGGCAGAATCGGCATAGCAATTTCTCCAGTAAATCCTGATGTGATTTTTGCTTATGTAGAAGCGCAGGGGGACGGTAGCGGCATTTATCGATCCTCTGACCGCGGTGCAACCTGGGAAAAGAAAAATTCTCACAACGATACACCGATGTATTATGGAAAGATTTATTGCGATCCGATTGATGTTGACCGCATTTATGTTACCGGAACATTTATGTATTACTCGGACGATGCCGGCAAAACACTGACACGCATGGCAGAGAAAAGTGTTCATGTGGATTGTCACGCATTGTGGGTTGATCCGAAAGATTCAAACTACATGTTGCTTGGCACTGACGGCGGGTTGTACGAATCGCTGGATAGAAACAAAACATGGCGATTCATCAACAATATGCCAACAATACAATTTTATCGTGTTACTGTTGATAACGCCGAACCATTCTACAACGTTTATGGAGGAACGCAAGATAATGCAACAATCGGTGGCCCATCGCGCACGACAAGCAAGTACGGCATTGTCAACAGCGATTGGTTTGTTACTATTGGCGGTGATGGGTTTAAATCTCAGGTTGATCCCAACGATCCGAATATTGTGTACTCACAGTATCAGTACGGCGGACTGGCGCGATACGATCGCAAAACGGGAGAAGTCTTGTGGATTCAACCGATTGAAGAAAAGGGTGAATCCGGTTTGCGGTGGAACTGGGATGCACCGCTGATCATTTCTCCTCATTCGCCAACCAGATTGTACTTTGGCGCAAATAAATTATTTCGCAGTGATGATCGTGGTGTATCTTGGAAAGCAATTAGTGACGACTTATCACGCCAGATGGATCGAAATAAAATTCCAATGATGGGCAAGTTATGGAGTATTGACGCTATCAATCGCCACGGCAATACCGCAGTGTGGGGAAATTTGTCACAGATTTCCGAATCTCCTAAAAAAGAGAATCTTATCTACGTCGGCACGGATGATGGTCTGATTCAGGTTACAGAAGATGGGGGCAATGTGTGGAGAAAAGTTGATAAGATTGCCGGCATTCCAGAATTGGCGTACGTTTCGGTAGTGTATGCATCTCAGCACAACGAAAATGTTGTTTATGCCGCTTTTGATAATCATCAGCAGGGAGATTTCAAACCATATCTGTTGAAAAGTGAAGACAAGGGGAAAACGTGGAAATTGATTTCCAATAATCTTCCCTCTAACGGTTCGGTGAAATCATTTGCGGAAGATTATGCTGATCCGAATCTGATTTTTGTCGGAACAGAATTTGGCTTCTTCTTCTCCAACAACGGTGGAAAACTCTGGACGCAATTGAACGCCGGTTTGCCGACTATTGCCGTAAAAGACATTGCTATTCAGAAACGGGAAAATGATATTGTGCTCGCAACATTTGGGAGAGGATTTTACATTCTTGATGATTACACCCCGCTTCGATTAGTAAAACCAGAATTGTTAGAGAAAGAGTCTCATCTGTTTCCTGTAAAGGATGCATTGATGTATATCGAACGCGATCCGCTCACCGGTGATGATCAGGGATGGCAAGGCGACAATTTCTTTATTGCAAAGAATCCGCCATTCGGAGCAACGTTTACGTATTTCCTGAAAGAGGCATACAAAACAAGAAAGCAAATGCGAAAAGATGCAGAAAAAGAAGCGGAGAAAAAGAAATCTGAAATAAAAATACCTACCATTGAAGAATCACGCGCTGAAGCGGATGAAGATACGCCGGCAATTATTTTCACCATTAAAGATGAAGCAGGAAATGTTGTGCGAAAATTGAAGGGCGAAAACGTCGCAGGCATTAACCGAATTACATGGGATTTAAAATATTCTTCGCTCGATCCGGTTTCTGCGAACTCTGCGGCAGATGGGAAAAATGCACAATGGTTTGTTATGCCGGGAAAATATTCTGTGACAATGTCAAAACGAATTGACGGCGTAGAAACTGTGCTTGCCGGTCCTGTGGAATTTATCTGCAAGCCGCTTGGAACACCGTCATTGCCAACGCAAGACCGTCGTGCCCTTGTTGCGTTTCAACAAAAGGCGGCGAGATTGCAGCGCGCATTTGCGGCTTGCAATAACCTCGTTACCGATTTGCAATCGAAAGTGAAAGCGGCAAAAGCGTCGATAATGCAGGCACAGAGTGCATCCGGCACATTGTATCAGAAGGTGCGCGATTTAGAACTCCGTCTTATAGCGATGAGACGTAAGTTCAATGGCGATGACATTATTTTGAGGAGAAATGATGTTGCTCCCCCTTCCATTGCAACACGGATGAATTCGTTGACGGAAAGTTTCTTTTCGTCAACCGCCGATGTGACGGAAACACAGAAAAAAGCATACGAGATTGCTGTTGATGAATTTGAAAGCCAATACAGCATATTAAAGAAAATCGTACAAGAAGAACTACCGGCGCTTTATAAAGAACTTGATACTATTGGTGCTCCGCCATTGCCGGGGCAGTTGCCCGAATGGAAGAGAGAATAATAGTGTGTTACATAGCCTGACAGGTTGAAAAAACCTGTCAGGCTTCATATCTAAATTTCCATTTTTTCCCCGCTGAAAAAATCTTATCTTTCGCCATAAAGAACGTAAACAACAATGTTTTATTCGTCTGCTGATGAATAAAAACAGAAACACAACAATTTGTGGAGATGAGTATGCCAACCAAATTTAAAAATGAACCACTGACTGATTTTTCAAAACCAGCTAACAGAAAGGGGATGGAAAAAACTCTTGCAAAAGTTCGTTCAGAATTGGGCAAAGAGTATCCCCTCGTTATTGGTGGTGAAGAGATTACCACACAGGATAAATTGTATTCCTATAACCCTGCCAAACCGAGTGAAGTGGTCGGAATTTTTTCGAAAGCAAATCAAGAACTGGCGAACAAAGCTGTTGAAACTGCCGCTGCAGTATTTGAGACGTGGAAAAATGTTCCGGCGAAGAAACGTGCCGGCTATCTCTTCAAAGCTGCAGCGTTGATGAGAAAAAGAAAATTTGAATTCAATGCATGGCTCACTTTTGAAGTCGGCAAAACGTGGCTTGAAGCGGATGCCGATACTGCTGAAGCGATCGACTTTTTGGAATTTTACGGACGGGAAATGCTTCGATATGCCGCACCACAACCGTTGACAAAAATTAAAGAAGAAAAAAATGAACTGCGGTACATTCCGTTGGGTGTTGGTGTTATTGTTCCGCCATGGAATTTTGCATTAGCCATTCTCGTCGGTATGACTTCTGCGGCAGTGGTAACCGGCAACACCGTTGTGTTAAAACCCTCCAGCGATTCACCCACAATCGGTTGGAAGTTTTTTGAATTGATGCGCGAAGTTGGTTTGCCTGCCGGCGTTATCAATTTTGTCACCGGTTCCGGAGCTTCGGTTGGTGATGTGCTTGTTGCTCATCCGAAGACGCGCTTCATTTCGTTTACCGGTTCGAAAGAAGTCGGCATTCACATTAATGAACTTGCGGCGAAAGTTCAACCCGGACAAAAATGGCTGAAACGAGTAGTGGCAGAAATGGGGGGAAAAGATTCCATTATCATTGATAATGAAACCGATCTCGATGCCGCCGCACAAGCAACAATCGTTTCGGCATTCGGATTTCAGGGACAAAAATGTTCAGCGGCATCACGCGCCATTGTTGTAGAGTCGGTGTATGATACGTTTGTTGAAAAAGTTGTGGAGAAAGCAAAAGCGTTGAAAGTTGGTGCGCCGGAAGATCCGTCTAATTACATGGGTCCGGTGATCAATAAGGGTTCGATGGAAAAAATTCTTTCTTACATCGAAAAAGGAGTGAATGAGGGAGGAAAGCTTCTCGCCGGCGGAAAACGTATTGAGGGTGATGGTTACTTTATTGAACCGACTGTTATTGCCGATGTTGATCCGATGGCAACGATTGCGCAGGAAGAAATTTTCGGGCCTGTGCTTGCCATTATTAAAGCACGCAATTTCGACCATGCGTTGGAGATTGCCAACAATACAGAGTACGGCTTGACCGGCGGAGTGTGGACAAAGAACAAAAAGAAGCAAGAGAAAGCGAAGAATGAATTCCACGTCGGCAATTTTTATATTAACCGGAAAATTACCGGTGCGTTGGTTGGCGTTCATCCTTTTGGCGGATTTAACATGAGCGGGACGGATTCGAAAGCAGGCGGAAGAGATTATTTGTTACTCTTCCTACAGGCAAAATCAATTTCGCAGAAAATAAAATAATAACTTTTCAGGATGTGGCAAGTTTCATAAGCTTGCCACATGTAATTATTTATAAGGAGTTCCCATGAAAATTCATGAATATCAAGGTAAAGACATTCTTCGTAAATACGGTGTGGCAGTTCCACGCGGTGAGGTTGCTTTTACAGTTGATCAGGCAGTTGAAGTTGCAAAAAAGCTTGGCGGTTCAGTGTGGGTTGTGAAAGCACAGATTCACGCCGGTGGACGCGGCAAAGGAGGTGGTGTGAAGGTAGCAAAAAGTATTGATGAAGTGCGACAGTACGCCTCTCAAATTCTGGGAATGACACTTGTGACGCATCAAACCGGACCAGAAGGGAAAGTTGTAAAGTGCTTACTTATTGAAGAAGGTGCCAACATTGATAAGGAAATGTATGTTGGTATCACTTTGGATCGCGTCAAGTCGCGCAATGTTGTGATGGTATCCACTGAAGGCGGAATGGAAATAGAAAAAGTTGCCGAAGAGCATCCGGAAAAAATTGTGAAAGAACATGTCGATCCTTCTGTTGGCTTTCAGCAATTTCAGGCGCGAAAACTTGCATTTGCGCTTGGACTGAGCGGAGAAGCGTTTAAGAATGCAGTGAAATTTTTAACGGCACTTTACCGGGCGTACGAAGCAACCGATGCTTCGCTGTTTGAAATCAATCCGTTGGTTATTACGAAAGAGGGAAGTGTCGTAGCGTTAGATGCGAAAGTGAACTTTGACGACAATGCTTTATTCCGACATCCGGAATATGCTGAATTGCGCGACCTTGATGAAGAAGAACCACTCGAAATTGAAGCGTCAAAATCTAATCTCAACTACATCAAACTTGACGGCAATGTGGGCTGTATGGTCAACGGCGCAGGATTGGCAATGGCAACGATGGATATTATTAAACTTGCCGGCGGTGAGCCCGCTAACTTTTTAGACGTTGGTGGTGGTGCAAGCGCACAAACCGTTGAAAATGGGTTTAAAATTATTCTTGCTGACCCGCATGTAAAAGCAATTCTCATCAACATCTTTGGTGGCATTGTGCGGTGCGACCGTGTTGCTAATGGTGTAGTGGAAGCGGCAAAAAAAGTACACGTTAACGTACCTGTTGTCATCCGTCTTGCCGGTACCAATGCCGATATTGCAGCGGATATTTTAAGAAATTCCGGCTTACGATTTCTTGTTGCAGAAAATTTAAAGGACGCAGCCGAAAAAGTAACGAAAGCGTTGGCAGCGTAAAAAGAAAGAAAGGTGATAAAAGCGAAAAAGCTATTGTTGTTGTTCCCACAAGAATACTCTGTCGATACGAAAGAGTTAATCGTCGATATTATCCGAGTCAGAAACAGAAAAGAAGTGTATAATTAATTCATGCACAACACCTACGAAGCCGTCATCGGCCTTGAAGTTCACGCACAATTATCTACCAAATCAAAAATCTTTTGCGGATGTTCAACAACATTTGGCAGTGCGCCCAACTCGAACGTCTGTCCTGTTTGTTTGGGCATGCCGGGCGTTCTTCCTGTTTTGAATAAGCAAGTTGTTGAGTTTGCTGTTCGTTTGGGACTTGCGACAAACTGTTCCATCACTCGCCGTTCGGTATTTGCCCGTAAAAATTATTTCTACCCTGACCTCCCAAAGGGATATCAGATTTCTCAGTACGAAGAGCCGATATGTCGAAATGGATTTGTTGATATTGAACTGGATAACGGAACAACGAAACGAATCGGTATTACGCGCATTCACATGGAAGAAGATGCCGGAAAATCCATTCACGATGCCGGAAATGAAACACTTGTTGATGTAAATCGTTGCGGCACGCCGTTGCTGGAAATTGTCAGTGAGCCGGATATGCGTTCGGCGCATGAGGCATATCAGTATCTCTACAAAATCTGGCAAACGGTAACCTACCTCGGTATTTGCGATGGCAATATGGAAGAAGGAAGTTTACGATGCGATGCAAATGTTTCGGTGCGGCGAAAAGGGGAAATGAAATTTGGCACGAAGACCGAAGTAAAGAATATGAACTCGTTCAGTAATGTTGAACGAGCAATTGAATATGAAATTCAGCGACAAATAACTTTGTTGGAGGAGGGCGAAAGCGTTATTCAACAAACGTTATTGTGGGATGCGCAGAGGAATATCGTAACACCCATGCGCAGTAAAGAAGAAGCACATGATTACCGATATTTTCCCGACCCCGATCTTGTACCGGTGGTAGTTAGTGATGAATGGCTGAAAGATATTCAACAGTCACTGCCGGAGCTTCCCGACGCAAAACGCAAGCGATTTATTGAATTCTTCGGTCTGCCAAAGTACGATGCTGAAGTGCTGACACAGAACCGCGAACTGGCGGAATATTTTGAAGCGACAGTGAACAACCTTTCACAAAAAAATGCAGAGCATTATAAATCTGTTAGTAATTGGGTAATGACTGATGTACTGCGTGTTATGAATGAATCGCACATTACCATTGCTGATTTTCCTATACCGCCTGCTCATCTCGCCGCTCTGGTGAACTTAATTACCAATGGAACAATCAGCACTAAAATTGCTAAAGAAGTATTCGATGAAATGCTGAAGACGAATGAACATCCAAAAACAATTGTTGAGCGGAAGGGGTTGGTACAGATTTCTGATGCCACAGTGATTGAAAGCGAAATAGATTCTATCCTTGCGAAATTTCCTAATGAAGTTTCCCGTTATCGTTCCGGTGAAACAAAACTGATGGGGTTTTTTGTCGGTGAAACAATGAAAGTAATGAAGGGAAAGGCAAATCCAAAAGTGGTGAACGAAATTCTCAAGAAGAAACTGGAAGAGTAATATACGTGGCCTCTTTCTCTGTTGATATCTCAAAACTTCTCTCCGGCGATCGCCGCACCATTGCACGGGCTATTTCGTTTGTGGAAAATGAGAGTGCTGGTGCCGAACAATTTCTCTCCGACATTTTCAAATACACAGGGAAAGCATACCGCATCGGCATCACTGGACCACCCGGAGCAGGTAAAAGCACACTGACAAACAAACTTGCTAAATTCTATCGTTCTCACAACCTCAAAGTCGGTATCATTGCAGTTGATCCGACAAGTCCATTTACTGGCGGTGCGCTTCTTGGTGATCGTGTGAGAATGAATGAGGTAGAGATGGATGACGGAGTGTTTATTCGTTCAATGGCGTCGCGTGGTTCGCTCGGCGGCCTCAGCAAAAAAACTCGCGAAGCGGCAGATGTGCTTGATGCGGCGGGTTTCGATATTCTTTTGTTTGAAACTGTCGGTGTTGGTCAATCAGAATTGGATATTGCTGGTGCGGCGGATACCACAGTAGTTGTTCTCGTTCCGGAATCCGGTGACGGCATTCAGGCAATGAAAGCAGGCTTAATGGAAATTGCTGACTTCTTTGTTCTCAACAAAGCCGATCGCCCCGGCGCTGAGCAAGCGGTGATGTCAATAAAAATGATTTTGGGCTTTCGTCCGCACGATGAGCATTCGTGGCTTGCTGATGTGGTGAAGACAGTTGCCAGTGAAGGAAAAGGAATAAGCGATGTTGCCGCATTCATAGAGCGCCATAAAACATTTCTTCAATCCAATACTCTTTTCCAAAAAAAACGAAGTGAACGATTGAAAGCACACATCGAAGAAATTATCCACAATAAATTTCACATTGATTTTTGGAATGAAGAAAGAAAGAAATTGCTCGAATCGAAGCTTCCCGATGTAGTGCAGCGACGCGAAAGCCCATACCAAGTAGCTAAAGAGTTGCTAAAATAAAAATTACTTTCACACTTTCATCAGCATATGATGTGCTTTTTCTAACAGACATAAGAAAAACAGAATATCCTTTACCTAAGTTATAGTCCATCCCCTTCTGTAGAGCAGATTTTTCTTCGTTAACTAATTCGTAATATGAAATTATGTTGTCAGCCTTCATTGGAGACTCTATTTGTTTGATAGAAACTAATAGTATGTTATTCGAATATCAAGTCTAACTAAATATTTTTCCCTCTACATATAGTAAGCTAACTCTTACACCTTTCTCATTCTTTCCTTGCACTTCGTGCGTGACTTTTCTATTTTCTTCACACACCGTAAACAGCGGCGGAGGGTTGGGTATTGGCAGTCTGTAGTTAGTAAATGGTGCATGGTACTTTGTTCTCGGCAACTGGTAAATGTCAACGTTGCTGACAACCATTCTCCATCAACCATTAGCTATTAACCACTTATCACCAAACTCATCAAACATATGAGGAATATATGGCTAATGCTTCAGTCAGTGTTTCTGCACCGGAACAGACATCAATGATCCGCCAAACAGCACGTGAATTTGCAGAGAAAGAAATTAGGCCCTACGTGATGAAATATGATGAGTCGCAAGAATTTCCCCAAGAGATTTTTCAGAAAATGGCGGATCTCGGATTTCTCGGCGCATACTATCCTGAACAGTACGGCGGCGCGGGATTGAGTGTGCTCGATTTTACTGTTATTGTTGAAGAACTTGCACGTGTTGACCCTTCAGTTGCGCTCGGCGTATGTGCTCACAACGGACTATGCATCAGTCACATCTATAATTTTGCAAGTGAATCATTGAAGAAAAAATATCTTCCTGACCTTTGCAGTGGGAAAAAAATCGGTGGTTGGGGACTGACCGAAGCATTTTCCGGAAGCGATGCCGGAGGAATGCGTACCGTTGCTGTGAAAGAAGGAAACGAATGGGTAATCAATGGCAGTAAAAATTTTATCACGCATGGAATTTCAGGAGACACATTTGTTATTCTCGCCGTTACCGATAGAACAAAAAATAAATCCATCTCCGCTTTTATTGTTGAAAAAGGAATGTCCGGTTTTTCTTCCGGTAAAAAGGAAAATAAACTTGGCATGCGTGCCAGCGAAACGGCATCGTTGATACTGGATAATGTTCGCGTTCCAGAAGAAAATCTTATCGGTAATGTTGGCGAAGGGTTCAAACAGGCGTTGGCAGTGCTCGACGGCGGCCGAATCGGCATCGGAGCGCTTGCAGTTGGTCTAGCGCAGGGAGCGATGGAAGCAAGTATCAAGTATGCAAAGGAACGAAAACAATTCGACAAGCCGATTGCAGAATTTCAGGCGATTCAATTTAAACTTGCCGATATGGCAATGGAAATTGAAGCCGCTCGTTTGCTTGTGCAAAAGGCGGCAATGATGAAAGATGCAGGTGAAGATATCAATCTTGCGGCGGCACAGGCTAAGTACTTTGCCAGCGAGGTAGCAACACGTGTGGCAAATGAAGCGGTGCAAATTCACGGTGGGTACGGATTTACGAAAGATTTTCCTGTCGAGAAATTCTATCGCGATGTGAAACTTCTTACCATTGGCGAAGGTACCAGCGAAGTGCAAAAGATGGTGATAGCGCGAAATCTTTTGAAATAACATTACTTGAAGGCGCTGGCGTACACTGATAAGTCGGCATCCATTAATGACATTACGCAATTGATAATGCATCACAAGGTTTATTTCAATACATTGTTCAATATCCATCATCCATTATCAATTGTTGTATGACCAAACAAACCTTTCATTCCCTCATAGCAATTCTGTTTATCATTTCTGGTGCAATCGGACTCATCTACCAGATCGTGTGGTTCAAGTATCTTTCGCTGTTTCTCGGCAATACGACATATGCACAGACAATTGTACTTGCCACCTTTATGGGAGGATTGGCCATAGGCGCCGCAGTGTGGGGAAGACGAGTGGATAGAGTTTACACTCCGGTAATGTTGTATGCGTACCTCGAAATCGGCATTGCTGCATACTGTTTTTTCTTTCCTGATATTCTCGAAATTGTCAAAAAAATTTTTTTCATCGCTGTACAAACGTTTGGAATTGAAGCAGGGTCAACGCAACTTCTTGTTTTGCGATTCATCGTCAGCGCTTTGCTGTTGTTGTTTCCTACGATTTTGATGGGAGGGACGTTGCCGGTGTTGGTGAAAGGAGTTACCACGCGCCTTGAAGAATCCGGACGAACGATTGCGGTGCTTTATTTTCTCAATAGTTTCGGCGCGGTTGTTGGTGTGGTATTGGGTGGATTTTTTCTCATCCGTCTTCTCGGTTTAGAAACAACAATTGAAGGAACTGCACTACTTAATCTTGCCGTTGGATTTGTAGCGCTCTTTCTGTCGCTTCAGTTAAGACAATTGAAGACAGACCTATCTTCTCAGAGTGATGAATCTTTTGCACCGTCGTCGACATCATTACCACGTTCTTTTTCAAAGAAAGAAATCATTATTGCTGTTGCCATTGCCGGATTTTCCGGCATTGCGTCAATGATGTATGAAGTAACGTGGGTGAGAATGTTAATTCCGGTGTTCGGCTCGTCAACGTACTCGTTTTCGTTGATGCTTGCGGCATTCATTTCCGGTATTACACTTGGCAGTTGGATTGTTGCGAAGAGGATTGAGACGATGAAAAATCCGTTTGGTTTTCTTGCAACGTGTCAGTTCGGTGTCGTTTTCTCTATGTTGTTATCACTTCCTCTCTATAGTAGAATTCCCTATTTCTTCTGGAAGGTAAGCGCCCTTCTCACAAAATCCGACACAACATATCCTCTCTATCTTACCTTTCAATTTACATTCTGCTTTTTCATAATGTTCATTCCAACGATATTTTTAGGAATGACATTGCCTGTGGCAAGCAGAATTGCCGCGCGTGGTATTGAAACGTTGGGACGTGTTGTGGGAAATGTCTTTTCCATCAATACCGTCGGAACTGTCCTTGGTTCATTAGCGGCGGGATTGCTCTTCATTCCGTTGTTTGGTATCCAGCAGACGGTGGATATGGCTGTTGGGATGAACGCTCTGGCAGGAACGATTGTGCTGTTTACGGATTCGATAAGAACAACGGCGAAAAAAATTGTCATTGTTTCGTCGGTTATTGTTGTGGCGGTGAGTTATTCGTTATATGCCGCCGACTGGAGTAAGTTGATGTTTTATTCAGGGGTGTTCCGTTTGGCGGTGAAGCAAGATGTACAGGCACCGAAGTCATACAATGAATTTGTTTCGCGTACGTTCCAAAAAAATGATCTCTATTACAAAGAAGGAACAACCGCCACTGTAGCGGTGGTAGATGCAGTAGCGCTTGGAAAACGTCAAAACATACTCATTATCAACGGAAAATCAGATGCCTCTTCGGTTGGCGATTTACCGACACAGGTGTTGCTTGCACAGTTGCCAATGCTTCTTCATCCGAAACCGGATACAGTATTGATCATCGGTTACGGAAGCGGAGTGACCGCCGGAAGCGTCCTCACACACGATGTTGGATCGGTTGACTGTGTTGAGATTTCTCCTGAAGTGATGGAGGCATCCGTTCATTTCGATCATGTGAACGGAAAGCCGTTGAACGATCCGCGATTCAATCTCTTTATTGAAGACGCGCACGCCTATTTGAATCTGTCGCGGAAAACGTACGACATCATCATCAGTGAACCATCCAATCCGTGGATTTCGGGAATCGGGAATTTGTACTCCGCCGATTTCTTCAAGCAATGCAAAGAAAAACTGCGCAGTGATGGTCTCATGGTGCAGTGGTTCCATTTGTACGAAATTGACGATGAGATTTTCAAACTGGTGTTACGAACATTTCAGCAGGAATTTCCGTTCACCACAGTCTGGCACTCATTACGAAACGATGTTCTACTTATCGGTGCGCAACGACCCATTATCTTCAGCATGGAATCGCTTCGCCGCAAAGCGAGGAACGAAAGGGTCAGCCGCGATCTTGCGCGCATTACTCTTAATCATATACCGTCACTCCTCTCAATGCAAAGTCTCTCTAGCCGTCAGGCAAAAGAGTATGCCGGAGTCGGAATAGTGAACACAGAAGATAAACCATATCTTGAATATTACGCCCCGCGCGCATTCTTTTCGAACAAGGGAGTGAATGAATACAAATTCTATGATGAGCGGTTGAATATTCACAGCGAAAACTTGTTTTTATCACAGTATAGAAAACGATTTCCGCTCACTTCTGAGGATGCATTCAATATTGCAGTGGTGAATTCTGATGTGGAGCGCGGTGAACCAAACATGGCATATTCAATCATGAGAAAACTTCATGAACAATTTCCGCGTGATCAGAATATTCTGATGTATCTTGCTTCACTGGCGGGAAGTGTTGGAAGAGTTGAAGAGAGCAAAGAATACTATGCTCAGCTTGTGCAGAAAATGCCGAACAACCCAACGGCGCTGGTGCAATATGCTTGGTTGAAGTTTTCCAGCGACAGGCCGGTTTCCTCGTACTTGCATTCCGTTTCGTTTGAAGAATGTGAACGACTGATGATGAAGGCGATAATGTTGACGAATGATACTGTTGATGTGTACCGTATTCGGTTAGGAGATATGCAATTTGCTCTTCAGCAATTTGCCAAAGCGGCAGAAAATTACCGACGTGCGCTTGAGATACGTCAGCAATTTGACTATATAGAGAACGAGTCACTTGCTGAATTACTGATGAAACTTTCAAAATCATTGTACTTTGACGGCAATTTACCAAAGGCGTTAGAGTATGCGGCGCATGCAAGTTTACAAAATCCGGAGAGTGAAGAAATAAAAGATTACATGTATAAAATTGCGATGAAACAATTAGCGCAGTAACTACAAAACGCAAGTTCTGTCTTGTCAATTTCAATCTCAATATAAGTCAGCACTTATGATTGGTTCAGAAATACCACACGACGACGCATATAAACGAAATGTTGAATTCCATACTTCAGCGTTGAAACAATTGCGCACATTGGAAAAACAGGTTATGCTTGGCGGCGGCGCCGAGGCGATTGCAAAGCATAAGAAGAAAGGAAAACTGACAGCGCGCGAGCGAATTGAGTCGCTGATTGACCCGAAATCGAAATTTCTCGAAATCGGTCTCTTGGCGGCGCATGGAATGTACGAAGAATATGGCGGCGCTCCTTCATCCGGTACAATTTTCGGCATCGGAAAGATACACAACAGAGACTGCGTGATTGTTGCTAACGACGCAACGGTAAAAGCAGGCGCATGGTTTCCGATAACCGCGAAAAAAAATCTGCGAGCGCAGGAAATTGCAATGGAAAACCGCTTGCCGATTATTTATCTCGTTGACTCAGCAGGCGTGTTTCTTCCTCTTCAGTCAGAAATTTTTCCCGATAAAGAACATTTCGGAAGAATCTTCCGTAACAACGCTGTTATGTCCGCGATGGGCATTACGCAAATTGCCGCCATCATGGGACCGTGTG